>SDBS01001727.1_pt1 | contig 22111 bp, 25 predicted proteins | sample 2277091 | NCBI WGS metagenome assembly SDBS01 (sample SAMN10404972, study PRJNA504765) | marine sediment metagenome | isolation source: marine sediment core GS10_PC15, 163 cmbsf | place: Arctic Ocean: Southern Knipovich Ridge | collected 2010
CGACATTCGTCACAGAGCCCGTCAGTCCAAAACCATCGAGCTCGGCAGCGAGGGATTCCGCCCCCCCGGCGTTGGACATCAAAGCCAGTTGATAGCCATTCGTCGCCAACTCTCGAGCGATGGCGGCTCCCATGCCCTTTCCTGCAGCCGTAATAATCGCAACCTTGTTTTCACTCATTTGCACGCTCCATCTATGTTGACACTTACCCTGGTTAATTTTCCTGCATCATGTGCTCGTCTTACGTTATCCCCCTAGCCCTACGTGAATAAAGGTTCATAAGTTTTCAACGATGCGACCATCTTCCCCCGATCGCCTGACGAAATGGGAGTGCACTTCCCACGTGCTCTGATTGTACACTTCAATCTTATGCATGTATCCAACCATCAAGACCATGCATAGAAACCGAGACCCTATTTCCCGTATCTGTCTACGGTCAATAAGGGATAGGTCACGACGACGACAAAAAGGCCGCAAGTGGTAAAAGAGGGCACAGGGTTGAGCTGAGCAGGGCCAGCGCCCAAGGACTCCACCCGTGCCCAACTTGAGATCTAGAAACCCGAGAAATAGGTCGCCAGCACCAGAATGAGCCAGCCGATGACCACGATCCAGAAGGAATATGGTTCGAAAACTGGACCACCAGCAAGCTTCACGATAATCCCGCCAATACCAATAAGAATTGCAACATACCAGGTAATCTTTTTCGGTGCATTAAGCCTCATTTGCATTCTCCTTCCTACGAATTGGCAATTGATGTCCTGTACCCTCCTGGCCCGTCAGGAGGCGCGCTCCCGAGGAGGGTGATCTCAACCAACATCCATATACTACATACCATAGAATTTCCGTGCAATCTGGCAATGATCTACTGGGGTCGCCCAGGCTGCTTGTACAGCATCCACGGTGTACCTAGCGATTATGGGTGAGTGGTGTGCGCCCTCACCCTTTTTCCCCATTCTTAGCAGGATAACCATCAACTGGAGCTAGCTGTCCAGAGTTTTTCGAATAATGAAGTAAAACTTGCACGCTATTTTATTTTGGGGGTCAATTCGCGCATGTGGAGCAATTGATGTCCGTAGATCGAAAATATTATCGTCTCAACACTCGATTCCCCCAGGGTCGGATGCCGCCCTAGACGATCCAGAGTCTCGTCATCTTGTTCTGCCACCCAGGCGATGGTCGTCTCCCGGGCGTCTCCTAAAAGTGCCTGCAATTCATCCGGTGTACGATCTGGTTGACGTCCAATTTGATCTTCGTTAAACGCGTCGATGTCGATACCCTCTGGCGCGCCCTCGCCTCCGGAAGCGATGTCTTTCACGATCATGAGCAGGTGTTCCTCCGATATGATGAAATGAGCGACAAGATCCTTCACCGTCCATCCATCAGATTCGCCCTTGATAGATCCTTGCCAACCATCGTGTTCAAGGGAATCGAGGATCTCATTTGTTTTGTGCAATCCTCTTTCCAATCTTGCGATCATTTTTTCTATACGCTTGCTCTTCATCTCATCTCCTTCATCGGTGCTTGAACTGCAACCTGCATGAACTCCATCATTTTACACGTGGAATATGCGCATCGCATCATTTATCATGAATGGCGTGCACATTTGTACTTGGTAAAGATGGGCCGTCGATGTATGTTTGGCATTATTGTGTTCTCCAAGTCCTCGTGTTAGCTTTTATATAAGGATTAACCCACCTTCCTCACCCGGGATTCTCGTATACTGAAATCCGAACATGTTAATCAAGATTTTGTATTACTATGAATTCACACTTAATGGTTCTAAGCATTAAACTCAGACTGAGAGCTTGAAAATGCCTTCATGGATCCCTGTCATTGTTAATCCAGCAGCCGGCAAGGGCGCGCCTGTGCTGCAAAAACTCAACCGAGTCTTTCGCTCATCGGGGATGCGCTGGTCGGTCGAGATCACCCAGGGAGACAATGATGCCATCCTGCTCGCACGTCGTCTTGCCAGAGAGGGGGTCCCGATCGTCGCCGCATATGGAGGCGATGGCACGATTTCCGAAGTCGCCGCTGGTCTCGCCGGCACATCAACAGCTCTTGCGATTCTTCCGGGAGGCACTGGCAATGTGATTGCGCACGAGTTTGGCATCCCAAGGAACTACGCGGAGGCCGCAAAGCTCTTGGTTTCGCAGCATGAGATTCGGGTCGTGGACATGGGCGTGGTCGGTGAGCGGATGTACCTCCTTCGCGCAGGCGTTGGCCTGGAAGCGATGGTGGTGGAAAAATCGCCACGGCAGCTCAAGGACCGGTTTGGTCTTCTCGCGTATGGCATTGGAGGGTTGCAAGCGCTCATAGCTACCAAGCCGGTGCAATATACGCTTACTCTCGATGGTGACCGAGTCGAAGCGCAGGGTGTCGCTTGCACAGTCGCTAACTCCGGACATCTGGGACTGCCGGGGCTGAGCCTCGCGTCGACGATCGATATCGAGGACGGTCTTCTCGATGTCATCGTTTTGCGTAGAGCTGACCTGTCCCTGCTTATCGGCTTTCTCTCAGATACAGCGACAGGAGGGAGCGGGCTGGGGAAATTACAGCATTGGCAGGTTGAAAGCGTTGTAATCGAGGCCAACCCGGCTCAAACCGCACAAGTAGATGGCGACAGCCTGGGTATGACTCCAATTGAGGTACATTCGTATCCTCAAGCGCTCCGAGTGGTTGTCCCTCCGAAGGGATCTGGATAGAGGTTAGCAAAGGCTTCCGTCGACGTTCGCACGTGATCCCCCCGGTCAACCTTGTTTTCGTGCGCATCTCACCAAGGGATTTCCCCACCTTTCCAATCGAGGAATTTCCCACTGTCCGCTTCGGTGATTGAACCAATCACCGAGATCATCCCCCGAATCGATTCTTCTGGCGCCAAGGGGGCCGCCGAACCACCCATATCCGTTTTCACATGTCCGGGGTGCAAGGAAAGAACGATGATGCCCCGTTCTTTGAGATCGAAAGAGAGCAGCCTGCTGAACATGTTGAGTGCGGCCTTGCTCGCACAATAGCTGTAGTAGTATGCACCTGTCCTCGATCCTATCGACCCCATCATGGAAGTGATGTTGACAATCTTGGCGTTCTCACCACGCGACAATATCTCTGCAAACTCTTCCGCCATCATGAGCGGCGCAATGGCATTAACGTTAAATACTTCAGCAATATTTTCGGAGTGGAGTTTTCCCAGAGGATAGGTCTTTTTTGAGCCGCCGGAAATAATGGCCGCGTTATTAATCAGAAGGTCAAGGCTCTCAAACCTCCTTTCCACATTTTCGCGCATCGCCTTAATTGATTTCAAATCCGTCACATCAAGTTGATAAAGAGCCAGCAAATTATCGTACTTCTGCTCAAGCGTCCCCAGCATCTCCGCACTTTGCGGTACCCTGGCCGCCGCGATGACCTCCTCCCCCCGATCGAGATACTGCTTCACGAACTCGTAGCCTAGCCCTCGGTTTGCGCCCGTAATCAATATTTTCATTCAAATCTCCCTTTTACCCATGATATCCGAAACTCATGGATTTGTTCTTTATCACATTGTTGTGCGCCACTTGGGGAAATCCATCCCCCTCTTTAGAAATCTATTATGTTGCTTCAACCCTGTCCAATTTTTATGGTATTAATCTAATCACACCATTTGCCAGAGGAGGTTCGATATGCACAGGCCCATACACTTTGAAATCCTCAGCGACGATCCGGAGAAGCTCGTGAAATTTTATGCCGAGGTTTTCGATTGGGAGGCCACCACCTGGGAAGGAAGTGAGGGTGGTTACTGGCTTCTCACCACAGGACCAGATGATGTGCCCGGGATCAACGGGGCGCTCATGGGCGCGCAGTTTCCACAGGCGGTCATAAATACGCTCGAAGTCGAAGATCTTGAAGAAGCCCTTGCGAAGGTGAAGAGCAGCGGTGGCAAAGTCGTTCACGGTCCAAATGAGGTGCCAGGCGTCGGGACGCACGCTTATTGCGCCGACCCCGCCGGCGTTCTTTTTGGGATGATGCAGCCCACGATGCCGGGATAGATCCCGCATCATCACCACAACCTTCCCAATCAGACATCAGCGTTGCCTGACCAGGAAAATGCTGCCTTGACCAAAACCGCAGACTCGATCGCTTGCCTGGGTCACGAACACTTGGACGAAGTCGGCCATATACTGACGCGCACTATTGAAGGTGATCCATTGATAGACTTCTAGTTTCCAGGGAATAGCGTTGAACTTTGACACGAACTTATGCGCTTCTCGTGCTTGGTGCGGCTTGAGTTGGCGTGGCCGCTCCTGGGATTTCTCAAATCAGGGCGCATCATCGGCAAGGTGTGTACGATAGGCACATCCTCCTTTCTTCGCTTAGAAGATCTCAATCCTCAATTTCATTATGACGAAGTACGCACACGCGCCAATCAGATTTCTTCTCATGATGTTCTAAACACGCCGGTGAACGGATTTCGATAGAATATGCCAGTGAGGTATTAGACATGGATAAGGTACGAAAAACCGATCAGGAATGGCGGAAGTCGCTTTCACCCGATGTGTATCGCGTCACCCGGCAGAAGGGGACCGAACGACCGTTCACAGGAGCCCTGTTGGACAACAAAAAAGAGGGCGTGTACCACTGCGCTGCCTGTGGAAACCCGCTCTTCAGCTCGGAGACAAAGTACAACTCCGGTTCCGGCTGGCCGAGCTACTGGGCACCGATCGACGAAGGTGCCGTAGAGCAGGAAACCGAGCGCTCCCACGGCATGGTGCGTGATGAAGTCGTCTGCAGCCGCTGCGATTCCCATCTGGGGCATGTCTTCCCCGACGGTCCACAACCCACCTGTTTGCGCTTTTGCATCAACTCGCTCTCGCTTGAGTTTGAGCCTTTAGAGCCTGCAGACAAATAGACAAATTCCCCCAGAGTAGATCTCCTCGCGCCTGAAACGCCAAACCTTCGCAAGAAGTAAGCTGGCCGCATATCTAGTTGTGGAGTGATGGACGCCGGGTTGAACCCGCTCACCATGCATGATCCCCTCGCCAAACCTGCAAATCCCCCATCCCCAATCCCTATTCCTTGTTTCAAAGTCCCCATTATTCTCTTAATCATAATATTTGCTCTTGACATTACTATGTAAAATACAGTATACTAACCTCATGATGAACAAAAAGGACTTCGCAAACACCCACGAAAAGCTCACCCAGGAGCTGCGGCGCGGCAGTCTCGTCCTGGCGACGCTCAGCCAGCTCGACGAGCCCAAGTACGGTTATGCCCTTATCGAGGATCTGTCGAAGCGCGGGCTTAAGATCGAGCAAGGGACTCTTTACCCCCTGCTCCGACGCCTCGAGGATCAGAGTCTTTTGGAAAGCGAATGGAACGTCGAGGGCTCGCGACCACGCCGCTACTACGTCATCAGCCCGAACGGGCGGGCGATGTTTGAGAAACTGAAAACCGAATGGGATCAGCTCTCCACTGTGTTGGATGAGCTGCTCTAATAAACGAAATCACGATTAGGAGTAAGGAACATGAATTTCATCGATCGGTATGTACATGAAGTCGGGCGGCATCTGCCCCGCAAGAAACGGGCGGACATCGAAGTCGAACTCAGATCGAATCTGGCTGATTCCCTCGAAGACCGGGTAGATGGTGAGCCCACCGAAGAAGACGAAATCGAACTGCTCAAAGAGTTCGGCCCACCCGCAATGGTGGCGGCCTCCTATCGAGAGGGGAGTGGATACCTCATCGGTCCAGATCTCTACCCCTTCTTCCGCATGGTCATGGGAATCGTACTTCTCGTACTCGTCATCGTGCAGCTCGTGTTGCTCGGCGTGCTGCTCGTATTCGACCCGCACTACACCTTCAACGTGGCGTGGTTCTTCGAATTCTTCGGGGGGCTGGTCAGCGCAGTCGGCAGTGTCGTGCTCGTGTTTGTGTTGCTGCAGTACTTCGGCGTGCGACCCGAGATGGAGGAAGATCCCTGGGATCCGCGCAGCTTGCCGGAAATTGTCGACGAAGACCCCGTGAGTTCTAACGGCCTGCTTGTCGAAATCACCTTCGGCGTGGTCCTGATCGCCGTCCTGCTTTTCCTACCGGACATTCTCGGATTGCTTTTCGCCCGCGGCCTGGACGTGGTCGTCAACCCCATCCTTCAGCAACATCTACCGCTCGTCATCACCGCCCTGCTGCTTGGGGTGCTTCTGAATGTAGTGCTGCTCTGGCGGGGACAGTGGACCACCGCCACACGGCTTGTAAAAATCGGTGTCAACATTTTTGTAATCGGCGTGTTCTACCTGCTCATCGTCGAGCATACCGCCTGGTTGACGGCAAAAGGCGCGGGTAGTCTCTTCGCTGTCTTTGACAGCTTTCCCGAAAACGGAGATTTCTCTTTCGAAACCTCGCAGATGTTGGTGGTGTCGGCGTTCAGACTGGCCTTCATCGTCGCCTTCATCGTGACCATCGTGGAGACGGTGCAGCTCATCTACAAACTTCTGAGAAACACCTTCTTCCCAGCAAGGTTATCGCTACCTGTCCCTGTGGAGGATAAAGAGTAGAAACAGAGATCGCCGCTCAGCATTTCTGCTGCAAACCGCCCAGATCATGCTGGGCGGTCTCTTTTAATATCATGTCCGCAAAACGGAAAATGACTCCCAGCCGATTCTCGCCATATCTGTTAACCTAAAATAACACGCACAGGAGCCTGCTGTTTGGTGTATGATGGTTTCAGCCGGAAAATCCTAAATATTCGGGTTGATGGCTGACTGTGCCGCACAACTTCATCTCAGGAGGAGCAGCTATGGGTACATTTTTATTCTTTGGAAACTATTCGCAGGAGTCGATCAAGCATATCAGCGAAAGGCGTACAGGCAAGGCCATCGAGTTGATCGAGAAATATGGAGGCAAGCTGGTGGCGGGCTATGCGCTCCTAGGCGAGAAGGACCTCGTCCTCATCGTAGAATTTCCGGGTCCTGGCAAGAATGAGGCCATGAAGACATCCGTCGCCCTGAGCAAGCTGCTGGGCGTCGGATTTACGACCTCGCCAGCGGTGGACTTCGAGACATTTGATAAGTTGATTGCTGAGCTGTAACAAACTCGGTTGAATACCGCGGTTACAGCCAAAAGGGATTAGGGAGCAGGGATTAGGTATCGCTACGAACATGCATTATCCACCTAATCCCAAATCCCTGATCCCCGTTCCCTGTCTTCTAATTCCTAATCCCTTATCCCAAATCCCTGCCTTTAACCTTCCAGGTCCACATAAATCCGCCCAGCGATCTCCCGGCCGACTGCCACTTCTCTCTCCTCGATGCGCAGGGAAAGCGGCCCGTTGTAAGGCGCCTCATCTTCAAGTAGGAATACGACACCTGGGAGGAGTCCTCGTTCGACCAGGTACGTGCACAGCGTCGTCTCGGGTCGGTCGATGCGTGTGACGCGTCCCGCCTTCCCAATCACAACCTCATTGAGCGGCATATCGTTCAATGTCTCCACGAACCCATCGGTATCGGGAATAGGGCTTCCATGAGGACACTTTTTCGGGTGACCCAGGAAATCGGCCAGCGCATCGGTGACCGCATCATCTGTAGCATGCTCTAATCGACAGGCAAAATCATAGACGTACTCCCAGGGGATCTGCAGTTGATCTGCGAGGAAGCGACCCCAGAGCCGCTGCCGCCGCACCACGCTCAGCGCCCGCAGCCGTCCTTTTTCAGTAAGCTCCACCCCTTTATAGGGCGTGTGTACAACCAGCTCGTTTCCCTCCAGCCGTTTAATCATCTCCGTAGCAGAGACTGCCGAGACGCCCAATCTCTCCGCGATGAGCGATACAGGGACGGGTTCGCCATCTACCTCAAGCTCGTAGATGGTCTTTATATACATCTCTCGGCTTTCAGATTCAGCCATGGCTGCTCCTCCCCCCTGCGCTACTGCAGAGGAATGGTGACCGTGTCGATAACCTCACCCCCGCGGGCAACCGCTGAAAGGGCAATGGTCTCGCCTTTCAGTTCCATCAGGAGGTAATGGCTCATACGCCTGAAGAGTTCGCTCTCCGGCGCTAACGCACCCTGTGCATACAGGATCGAAGAACCACCGCCTGTGATGATGTACGTTATTCCATTCCTCGCCAAGCGTTCATATGCCTGAAAGTGCCCAGATAAAACCAGCGGGACATTTGCACTCTCAAATTTTGGCACCCACGTAATACGTACTGGACTGCTATCGTTGGGATGCACCGCACTGCTGTTGTAGGGTGCGACGTGCATAATGGGGATCGTGAACCTGAATCTGGGATCAGCCAAACGCTCATCGAGCCAGGTTTCTTGTTCTTCTCGTCCGGGTTGGCCATAAAACGCCTGGGTATCCAGCATCACAAATTGGATATCTCCATGCGTGACTGCATAGTTCTGATTTCTTGCTCCCTCTTCCTGCCCTGGAAAAAGCGGATCCGGAAAGGGCGGAAACGCATAGAAGTAGAAAGGCCCATCATCCAGGCGGATATCCCGGTCGTAGTCATGGTTGCCAGGGACCGTATATACCGGCATCGTCGTCAGCAGGGGTTCAAACGGCGTATAGAACTTTTCTGCATAGGAATCGAACGGGTCTACACCCTCTTCGGTCTCATCTACCACGTCCCCGGTGTGAATGACAAAATCGAGGTCAGCCGCAGCCATCTCGTTGATAAGCGCCTTGGTGGTCTCGTCCCCGAAGCTGGCATCCCCGATTACGCCGATGCGCAGAGGTTCACCACCGGAGCGAGTCTGGAAGCTCACCGGCCCCCAGGCGCGGGCAAGGAACCCCGGTTGACGATAGCCGCCTTCGTCTGTTCCCACTGCGACGAGGGCATCGTAACTCAACCCTGGAACCAGGTTGTGGGCGGTTACCAGATGTCTCGTCTGCGAGGGCTCCAAAGCGATCTCAATCGGCTGGGCTCCGGGTTCCTCTGAGCGGATCGAGACGAATCCGGCTGCAGCTGTCTCAAACTCAAAGAACAGCGTCGCACTTTCTTCGGTGACATGCCGAATGGTGAGGGGGATCTTGTAGCCAACTTCCCCCACCGGCAACTCCATGTCAAAAATACTCGGGGTCGGAGAAGTAGGAACCGTAGTCGCTGGCGGTGTGGTCGGCGAAGCAGCCGGGACCATGGATGCTTCCGGAGTCTCCGTCAACCTCTCCTGCACGGGCTCATCTACACCCGCGGTTAATGTACAGCTCGCAAGAGTCAGAGCCAGTGCTAGATAGAAAAACAACTTGCCTTCTCGACGCATGAATCTCCTTCAAACGCGAACACTGTGCGTTCACGTTCACCTACAATTGTAGGCTATATGCCTTCGCTTCAGGACCCATGTTACATTTGTCCTCATTAAAATGTGAAGGTCGTCCTTTGTAACTATTTATGGGTAAACCATAAAATTATATGGTAAGGTCTCCATAATATCATTGTGCATAATCAAGCCAAAAGGACGGGAGAACATGCCGCAAAGAACGACATTGGATCAGCTCATACCTGGACAGGTGGCAACCGTGAAGAAAGTCGGTGGGGAGGGACCTATACGCCGCCGGATCCTCGACATGGGCGTGACGAACGGCACGGGCATCGAGATGGTGAAATCCTCGCCGCTGGGTGATCCTGTCGAGTACAAGGTGCGTGGCTACAGGCTCTCCCTGCGCAAGGCTGAAGCCAGGGTGATCGAAGTCGAGATCTAGTATGCCAGAACCAATGAGTTCACCCACCACCTCCGAACCATCCACGCGCAATCCCGCCATGCCCTTGAGTATAGTGACCCACGGCACAAGGGTGACCATCCTGGAAATTCGCGGGGGGCGGAAGATGCGGCAGCGGCTGCTCGATCTGGGGTTAATCCCGGGGGCAGACGTTTTAGTGTTTAAGAATGATGCCCCTTCCCCGCTCATCCTCTCCGTGAAAGATGATTCCCGCCTGGCAATTGGCCGTGGGATGGCACATAAAATCCTCGTATCGGACAAGTCCCTCTCATAATTGAGGAATTGATGATATGTCATTCACCGTTGCCCTTGCCGGTAATCCGAATGTTGGTAAAAGCACGATCTTCAACGCTTTAACCGGCGCCCAACAACATGTCGGCAATTGGCCGGGGAAAACGGTCGAGAAGAAAGAGGGACGTCTTCAGTTTGGCACGGAAGACATCTTCGTCATCGACCTCCCAGGTACGTACAGCCTGACGGCCTACTCCATCGAGGAGATCATCACCCGCGATTACATCGTGCACGAACGACCTGGTGCGGTTGTAGTTGTGGTCGATGCCGCCAACCTGGAGCGTAATCTTTACCTTGTCGCACAGATCATCGAACTTAAAATTCCCGTCATCATTGCACTCAACATGACCGATGTCGCCACCAGCCGCGGCTTGAGCATCGACGTAGACGAACTCTCAGAACGCCTGGGAGGCATCCCGGTCGTGAAGACCGTGGGCAACCGCCAGATGGGCATCGACGAGCTGAAGAAAGCGATCGGCCAGGTCGCCAGCGACCCACACGGCATGGGGTTGCAGGTTGAATACAAAGGCATCATTAAAGAAGAAATTGAGATCCTTGCAGCCATGATCGCTCGAGATGAGCCGCTCGCCACGGCCTACGACCCGCATTGGCTGGCGCTTAAGCTTCTCGAGGGTGATCCCGGCGTCGATCAGGCAATGATAGGCAGCGGGACAGGGGACCTGGTGAAGACGGCCGACCAAGCCCGAGCACGTATTGAAGAAAAGACGGGGGAAGAAGCGGACACCATCATCGCTGATCAACGCTACGCCTTTGTGGGTTCGGTCATCGATAGGGTTGTCGTCCGCCCGCGCGAGACCGTCTTCACTGGGTCCGATCGGATCGATAAGGTTGTTACGCACCGAATATGGGGACTGCCCATATTCCTGTTGATAATGTGGATCGTCTTCCAGTTCACTGCCAACGTCAGCGCACCTTACCTCGATTGGATCGATGTCTTCATCAACGATGTCGTCTACGGCTGGGCAGCAAGCCTGATGGTTGCACTCGGTCTGCAGGGCACCTGGTTCGCCTCGCTGGTCACCGATGGAATTATCGCCGGGGCAGGAGGCGTCCTGGTCTTCATCCCGGTCCTCCTTTTTCTTTATCTCGCCCTGGCCGTGCTGGAGGATTCGGGCTACATGGCCCGCGCCGCGTTTGTGATGGACAGGGTGATGCGCTGGATGGGGCTGCATGGCAAGAGCTTCCTCCCCATGATTGTGGGATTTGGCTGCACCGTCCCGGCGGTCTACGCCACACGCACGCTCGAGAATGAGAAAGATCGCAGGCTGACGGGGTTCCTCGCCACCTTTATGAGCTGTGGCGCACGTCTCCCTGTATACGTTATTTTTGGCGCCGCGTTCTTCGGCGCAGCATCCGGAAACCTTATCTTCGCCATGTACATGTTCGGCATCCTCATCGCCCTCGTCATCGGCTTCACACTTAAACACACGGTTTACAAGGGACAACCACCAGCGCCCTTCGTCATGGAGCTGCCGCCGTATCGTCTGCCGCGCGCGTCTGATATCTGGCGGCACGTGTGGGAACGCACCAAAGGCTTCGTGGTCAAAGCCGGCACCGTCATCCTCCTGGCATCGATGGTGCTGTGGCTGTTGATGGCCATCCCGGCGGGTTCCGATAAAGAAGCGTTCAACGATATCCCTGCAAAAGACAGCGTGTTCGGCGTCCTCAGCGGCGCCGTGGCACCCCTACTCGCACCTGCCGGTTTCGGCACCTGGGAGGCCGCGGGATCTCTCATGACCGGATTCGTCGCGAAGGAAGTCATCGTCGGCACGATGAACCAGATCTATGTCCAGGAATCCAGGGAGGCTGTACTGATGGGCGATGATGAAGCAGTGGAGCCCACGACCTTCGGCGAAGATCTTGGCGCATCCGTGCTGGGATTCTTAGAAGCAGCGGTACTCACCGTCCAGGAAATCATCAACATCGTACCGCGTACGATCAACATCATTCCAGGCGTACACATCGGGGAGGTCAGTTTTTTCCCTGAACATGAAGAGGTAAAGGAGGATACGACCAGCCTGCAAACCGCACTGGTGACCTCCTTCAGCGCATCGGCGGGCTCCGTCGAGGCCGGGAAGATTGCGGCCGTGGCTTTCACGGTCTTCGTCCTGCTCTACGTTCCCTGCATGGTGGCCGTGTCTGCCATGCGGCAGGAATTTGGCTCCCGATTGATGTGGACACAGATCGCAGTCACCCTCGCCCTGGCCTGGGTCTCGGCGGTGTTAGTCTTTCAGATCGGGAAGCTTCTCATTCTATAGGAAATTGCGGATATGGCAGTCAGCACACTCGGAAAAATATTGACCATCTTTGAGCAGGCAAGAAATCCGCTATCGATGCGGGCGGTGGCGCGGGAATTGGAGATTTCCCCCGCCCGTCTTGAGGGCATGATTCAATATTGGGTGGGGAAGGGGCGCATCCGCGAAGCCGTGTTGCCAAATGACTGCAGCACTTGCGGAAAAAACGAGCACTGCCCGTTTGTAATCGAACTTCCCCATAGTTACGAACTCACCCCGTCGGATGACTCCAACCCTATCGAGACCCTGACACTACCTTGTGGTCCGAGCTGCTCATGTGGTACCCTCTGACACTCTTAAAGGACACCAGATTCCCCATGAAAATGAACACGATAGGTTATCTACCTTCCACGCGCTTTAACCTGCGAACCGCGTTGTTATGGGTCGTCGTCCTGTCGATTGGCGCAATCTTAACGGGGTGTGCTGGCGCGGTCGCCGTCGACGCACAGACAGCCACATCCCAGCTCATAAGTCCCGTTGAATATGTTGCCGATTTCGACGATCCCGCCTCGCACCTTTTGATCGACGTCCGTACCCCGGAGGAGTTCGCCTCCGGCCACATCGATGGCTCGGTCAATATCCCGGTAGAAGAGATGCAGGGACGGCTGGACGAAATCCCTGGCGATACGCCCATCGTGGTTTACTGTCGTAGCGGCAACCGCAGCGCGACGGCGGCGCGTATCCTCACAGAAGCTGGCTACGCACACGTGTACGACCTCGGAGGCATCCAGGATTGGGTTGCCGAGGGCTTGCCGATTGTGAACTAACACCGTTTCGCTCCCTTAGGACTTCCAGCTGGCCTTCATGTTGGAAGGCCAGCCTTTTGTTCAACAAAAAATATTTCATCCATTGATAATCAACCCAACCTTCTCATGTGGGCCGGTAATTTTTCCCGATTTGTGTTCATAATCTAATAAGCGAATCCTTGACTACAAGGTTTCGTGTAACTCACGGATATTGACGATCCAGAACCGAATTTCAACCGAGATCCCGAACGTGAGAGGAGGCATGATGCCCCATCCCTCAGTAATACAAACGCATGGGTTGAGTAGGTCCTTCAATGAGGTTGAGGCGCTAAAGCCGCTCGACCTCACTGTTCCGAAGAACTCGATCTTCGGTTTCCTCGGTCCAAATGGGGCTGGGAAGACGACAACTATGAAACTGCTGCTCGGGCTCATCCACCCGACCGCGGGCAGCGGAACGATCTTCGGGCGAGACATCGTCCGCGATAGCGTGGAAATTCGCACGCGTGTGGGGTACTTGCCGCAGGATCCTCGTTTCTACGAACACATGACCGCCCGCCAGATCCTCGACTTCACCGCGCGCTTCTTCTTTAAAGGTCCCACTACCGAGATCGATAAGAGGGTGGACGAAGTGCTCGAGCTTGTTGGCCTGAGCGGTAAGGCGGACCGCCCGATCAAGGGATATTCCGGCGGCGAGCGTCAACGGCTGGGCATAGCCCAGGCCCAGGTGAACTACCCCGATCTGCTGATCCTCGACGAGCCAGCCGCATCTCTCGACCCACTCGGACGCCGTGACGTGCTCGCCGTTATGGAACGATTACAGAAGCACACCACCATCTTCTACTCGACCCACATCCTCGACGATGTGCAGCAGGTCAGCGACACTGTCGCCATCCTTAACCATGGCGAACTCGTCGCCTATGGGCTCATCGAGGAGCTGCTATCGGGAGGCAACGGCGTGATCTTCGCCGCCACAATCCAGGGGGACGCCGAAAAAGCCCGCAGCCGCCTCGCTGATCAGAGCTGGGTGACCTCGGTCACCCTGGTCCCAGAAGGTGAGCAGAGCCGGCTCTTGGTGAACGTTACGGATGAATCTGAGGCGAATCGGCAACTACTGCGTCTTCTCCTCATAGATGAATCGCTCATCGTAAAAAAGTTCGGGCGCAAGGAATTCGAGTTGGAAGAGATTTTCCTCAACATCATCGAGGGAGGTTCTCATGGAGGCTAATCAAGCTTTTGAATTGGTGGAGGCGCGCGGTTGGCGCCACGGACTTAACAACCTCCTGAACGCTGAGCTGGGAAAATGGTTCCGTTCGAACACCTGGTGGGTGCATAGCCTGATCTGGATCGGCGTGATCAACGCCATCCTGGCCGGTCTAATATGGAGCGAGGGGGAGGTCGATCCTGTGGAGGCAGCCGTTTTTTTTAGTCTCTTCAATGGGTTGTTCCCCACGATCGCAATTATTATCATCATGCAGGACGCCATCGTCGGAGAGAAGGAATCCGGCACGGCGGCTTGGGTGCTTTCCAAGCCCCTGTCGCGCTCGGCATTCGTGATCGCCAAGCTGATCGCCAACATGGCCGGCGTATTTGTGGCCATGCTCCTGCTCCCCTCGCTGGTCGCCTACCTCCAGCTGGCGATCGCATCGGGTGGACTGCTCAATCCGCTGAATTTTCTGGGCGGCCTGGGTGTGATCTACATCAACATGCTCTTCTACCTTACACTCACGCTGATGCTGGGGACCTTCTTCAATCACCGCGGCCCTGTGATCGGAATCCCGCTCGCGCTAGCCTTCGGGCAACAAATGCTGTTCGGGCTGTTCCCATTTCTGGCACAGGTGCTGCCCTGGACACTCGTCATCCCTTACGGTGATATCGAGCTCCCTATCGCCGCCTCCATCATTCGGGGTGTGGCGCCACAGACATTGACACCCCTGTATGTCACCGTGTTCCTAATCCTGCTCTTCGTCGGTCTGAGCATGTGGCGGTTCGAGCGGGAGGAGTTTTAGATGTTGTGGAGATCGTTCAAGTAGTCTGAGAGGCTTCTAAATACTTTCGCGTGTACCACCGGATACCCATAAGGATAGTTGCGAGGTAAAGCACATAAGCCAAGCTCTCGGTCAGCGAAGGATTCCCGTTATATCCGAAGAGCGACTTGAGCATACTCCCTGTGAGCGAAGTCTCGTCCAATATCGGGTTGAGGTTCCAAATCGGATCGATGAAGGCCGGGAGCCATCCCGCTTCGACAAATTCGTGGACGCCATGGGCGAAAAGCCCGGCAGCAAACAGGATCAACAGGAAACTCGTTACCAGGAAAAAACGGCGTAGGTTGAGACGGATGGTGGCGCTGAACAACACCCATCCAAACAGGACGGCGGCTGCAATTCCCAGCACTGCTCCCATGAAGACCTGACGCTCATCAGCTACCATAGCCGTCGCAGTGAGGAACAATGCGGTCTCAATCCCCTCTCGCAAGACGGCAATGAATGCAATCCCAAAAAGCGCCCACACTTGACCACTCTGCATGGCTCGGCGCACATTGCTTTCCAAAGCGGTCTGGAATGAACGACTCTGCCGCTGCATCCAGAAAATCATCCAGGTGAGCACACCGGCCGCCAGGAGCATCATGACGCCCTCGAAAATCTCCTCGGCAGTTCCCCTCCAGTGAAGCACCCAGCCACCGTAAAGTGCCTGCTGCGGCCAAACTCAACACGCTGGCTGCCGCAACTCCTGCCCAGATCACCTTACGGAATCGTTCCTGCTTCATCTGAGCAAGAATACCCAGCACCAATCCCACGATCAACGCGGCTTCCAGCCCCTCACGTAGTCCGATTAAGAAACCCGCCAGCATCCCAGTCCCGTCCTCCTCGACATCCTTTGATCTCGACAAAACCTACAAACGAAACAATTTTCTGTTCTATATTATGCCTTCTCCAATCCTGATTGAAGGGTCATCCATCCTATTATAAGGATTTGTTTATCATATTTGTCTTAATATCTTGGTGCAAGGGTGTATGAGCGCGGATTCTGATGTCTTGTTTACATTCCAATGAGGGGGTGCGCTCAGCGACGACTGGCAGGCTCGATATGCACGATGACGTCGCTGATGGGAAGCTCCGAATCTAACAACCGATCCTTCACGGCATGGCCTATGTTATGACCTTCCCGGATGGTGAGTTCGCTATTAACTTCCACATGAATGTCCATAAGATAACCCAAACCGCTCTTGCGGATCCTGCACTTCTCAATTGCGACAACCCCATCAACACGTGATGCCGTCTCCACGACACGGGCTTCTATTGCGTCAGAAGGCGCCGCATCCATCACCTCGTTCAGCGCCGGTCGTAGCAGACGCACCCCGTTGACGAAAATAATGGTGCAAGCCAAAAGAGCGGCCCAGTCATCTGCAGATTCATATCCTTCGCCTCCGATCAAGGCGATGCTTATCCCCATGAATACGGCCATGGAAGTGATAGCATCAGACCTATGATGCCAGGCATCGCTTCGAAGAGAACTGCTGTCCAGGCTATCGCCAACCTGGCGCATTCGACGGTAAAGCAGCTCCTTAACCACAATGATTATCCCCAAAACAATGAGCGTGTACCAGGCGGGGGAGCTTTGTGGTGTACGTATCTCCTTAATACTTTGCACCGCAATGAGAAAGGCAGCCGCGATAAGGAAAATCGCCACAACCATCGCCGCCAGGGATTCGGCTTTTCCATGGCCATAGGGATGATTCTCGTCCGGAGGCCTTGTAGATATCCGTAAGCCCCCGAAAACAATCAATGACGAGAAAATGTCAGTCGTTGATTCAATCCCATCCGCGACCAAAGCATAGGAATTGCCGATCACCCCAGTAGATATTTTTATTAGCGCCAGGACCAGATTGATCGCGATCGCACTTCCGGCGATCATCAGACCAGATTCGATGGAAAACAACTGACCTCACTTTCTTCGTTCAACAGTTAGCAACTAGCCGAGAGGACCTCATGATTATTCTATCGCAGGCCGCTCATCAGAGATGGCCGATGATGAGTTTTTCAAGATTATGCCAAAAAAGCGCGTGTGGAATGGTACCTTCATGATTTTCACGTTGGGAGCATATGCGCGTTCTTCCAACCTAAATAACCGTGCATGAATTTCTTCTGGATTAAGGTCACGGGATGACGGATCACTCGCGATGAGAGCCGAATCATCTTGATAGTTCTGCGGCAGACTACGTGCCATTTGAACCTCAAGCTGCCGGCAGTACGACCCTAAAACACCCCGTCACATCCTCCCCCGAGCTGCGGCCACTTCGGTCATCAACGCATCAAACGAGAGATCCGCCAGCGAGTCCAGCAAAATGTCCGCGCCGTCTAATTCGAGCTGCTTGGTCAGTAAGTTGGGCACCACGATCGTGAAGAGATCCGCTTGTTTGGCTGCCATCACGCCGTTGGGGGAATCCTCCAGCACGATGGCACTCTCGGGCATAATGTCGAGACGCTTGAGCGTCAGCAGGAATATTTCTGGGGAGGGCTTCGTTTCTGCGACGTCTTCCTCACAAAGAATGCTCTCAAACAACTGCGTCACACCAAGACGATCGAGCTGGGGGTCGACCCAACCATGCGGTGAGCTTGATGCGATCGCCAATCGATAGCCTTGTTCGTGCGCGGCTCGGATGGTCTCCACGGCTCCAGGCAGGGGTGGCGCATCGGAGACAAGTGCAACTCGCCGCACGTCGATAGCCGCGACAAACTCCTCTCGATCCACGGGCTCTCCAATGGACTCTTCGAGATACCGAAGCGGGTTGTCTTCGTCCCCTTTTCCTATGCAGTCTGACCAGACGGATAGCGGCAGCTCGAGTTCATAGCGCTCAAAGGCTTCCTTCCAGACCTGGTAAGTGGGGGTTTCGGTATCGACGATCAACCCGTCGAAGTCAAAGATGATGGCTTGGATCCTCATGGTTTCCTTTCGTTGTATCAAATCGGTGACGCATTCCTGAATGACGCGAACAAAATATTATAAGCAGGATGATTGGCGCTCACGTTTGGATCTCATATGGGAGAAAGGTGTTCCCATGATGGCTCAATTCAGGTGAAGCTTCAAACGCCCTACGGCTTAATATAAGGGATCGTTTGCGGTCCCTCGGGAAGCACACAAATGCGCGCATCACCCCCATATTCACCCAGCAGCTTAGCGAGGGTGGTTTCAATCTTGGGGCTGTACGAAAGCAAGCAAGACTCAATTTCCCTCTCAGAGAGATGTTTCGTGTACACAAAAACATCGGCGCGCTTCTGGATGAGCGCTTGAATCTGCGCCTGCCACTGGTCTTGCATGACAGATGGGCTAGCACGTATTTCTGCCAAGACCCTGTCAGGACTCCCTGTATCCCTCAGAATTTTTCCGTAGGAACCATGTTCTGGGATGCCGTCCCAACAATCTGTAGCAATGATTATGGAGCCACCGTCGCGCACGATTTGAGCGGCCGCGCTCATCCCCTTCACGGATTGATAGAGATTAAGATCAAGGGGATAGCCAGAGTTGGATGTGATGACGATGTCGAAAGGCTCGGGCACTACGGCCATGGCTGTGTTGTGGACAAACTGACACCCTTCTTCGTGCGCCGGGAGCAAGTCCCCCGAAAAGATCCTCGTGATTTGCCTATCCCGATTGAGCGTCACGTTGACCATGAAGTTTCTCTCAATGGAAGTGGCAACTTCATGAATTTCTTCCCAAATCGGGTTTCCCTCCGTCATACCCCAGGTCGACCGTGGATCATCGATCATCTCGGCACTATGATTGGCGAGCACGGTTGGCTGCCCCGCCATGCCCGGCATGATGGCTTTACCGCCTCCAGAAAAACCCGCAAAGAAATGTGGCTCGATAGACCCCGTCAAGATCCGAACATCACAATCTAGTAATTCTCGGTTGAGCCAGATTTCATGACCAAAGGAGCTCGTGCCAAGGGAAATATGCTCCGAGAGATCAAATGCGTTGTTCTGGATGATTTGATAATGTTCGGCGACCCTGTTTCCAAGCATCGATTTCAGCTCGGCCGACGTATTGGACCGATGTGTGCCCAATGCAATGAAGAGGACGATGTTTTCCTTTCGGACGTGGGAGATCGCCTCGAGGATGATCGGCAGGAGGATTTGGCCGGGCGAAGGTCGGGTGATATCGCTGAGCACGATGCCAACCCTGTCCCCGCTTTCCGCGAAAGAGGCCAGAGCTGGCGATTCAATCGGGGCTATCAGGGATTCGCGAATTCTGGACCTCTCGTACGGAATTCCGGGGACGTGCGATGGCTCGATGATCGTAATGTCCAAATCATCCTCAAGTTCCACCTCTAGCCCGGTTTTTCCAAACGCCAGTCGGATCTTCATTAACGTAAGGAGCGACTCCTCAATCTATCGATGACACCTTCTTCCGGGGTCCTTCGCTCAGTTGATCGCGTACTGAAATACTATCATTAGTACCATTTTGTGAACACACTCGATTTTTTCCCCGAATCATCCAGGGAGATTGGAGAGGGTCTCTTCCCGGTCCATCATGAGAAATACACGCATGCTGCTGTATATTTCAAACACTGGACGGTCGCGCCTGGCTCTGCTTTTATACGATCGAAATATATCTTATTTCGAGACATGATCGGAGACCCCTCGCAATATCTATACGCGCGGGAATGCATTCACGGCTGGAAGGAAAATCAGTCCCCGGACCATCAGCTCATAGAGATGACGGAGGACGCATTCAAGATCAGCCCCATCGAACAACTTTCCAAACAAGCGGGGGCGCAAAACATCGCCGAGCAAAAAAACAACCTTGAACGTCCTTGATACAAATGTGGTATACCAGTTATAATCCGCCCTGGAGAAAACATGGCAGACCCTGAACTTGACATCTCATTAGCCGAACGAGCCTACGCACGAATGCGGCATGAAATCTTGACTTGCGACCTCGCGCCGGGTCAGGTGGTCTCCGAGCGCGAGCTTGCGCGCAAATACGACATGAGCAAGACGCCCATACGCGAAGCGCTCTCCCAAGTCTGTCATGACGGGATTATGCATCGCCTCCCCGGTCGCGGATACATGGTCGCACCCATCACCGTAAAAGACATCCAGGATATTTTCGATTTGCGCTTAATTTTGGAGTTGGTCGCGGCCAAGCGCGCTGCTGAAAATCCTTCACCCGAACAAATAGCCGTGCTGAAAGAGTTGGCGGACGAACGATACAGCCTGGATGACCGCGAGAGCCACATCGCATTTCTCCACACCAACCGCACCTTCCACCTTACCCTCGCCGAAGCGGCGGGGAACCAGCGCCTGGTTGACCGGCTGGAGGAGCTCTTAATCGAGATGGATCGAATCTTCCACCTGGGGCTCCGACTGAGGGACAGCAGCGAGGAGATGGTGCGAGAACACCAGGAAGTGGTCGCCGCCCTTGAAATCGGGGATGTCGAGGGGATCCGGGATGCAATTACACGCCAGATCATCGCCTCTCGAGACCGGGTCATGGAAGCCATTTTACAGGGAGAACTGCAGCCCGTTCAGGTGAGTGGGTGAGGAAATTAATGGATGTTTGGCCGTGATCAAATGGAAGGTCCTGGTTGCTATTAAATTGTTGAACAGGAATAGAAACCTACGCACACCTCACGACCTCACATATCAAAGACCACCACATTCTTGCTACAAGAGAGGACTCCATGAGTGAAAATATCTACCTGGACAACGGCGCCACATCTTTCCCGAAACCGGAAGATGTCTATGTATCTATGGATTCCTTCTACCGAAACTTCGGCGTTAATCCGGGCCGATCGGGATACGAACTCGCCGTGGAAGCTGGGGCCGTGGTCGATGACACCCGGAAATTGCTCGCAGAGTTCTTTAACGGAACGGATCCCAGCCATCTCTGTTATTCCTACAACTCCACCGATGCACTCAACCTCGTCATCTTCGGCATGCTCCAACCCGGCGACCATGCCATATCGACCACCCTTGAACATAATTCCGTCCTCCGACCGCTCTATCACCTATCCCACGACGGCGTCGAGGTCGATTATGTACCCTTCGACGACGCCGGATTCGTCGATCCGGAGGAAATCCAGAAGCGCATCAAGCCGAACACCCGCCTGGTCATCATCAACCATGCTTCCAATGTCCTCGGGACAATCCAACCCATTCAGGAGATCGGCCAATGTTGCCGGAAGGCCGGGATCGCCTTCGCCATCGACGCCTCCCAATCCGCCGGTAAGATCCCAATCGACATGGAAGAGCAGTTTCTGGACATCGTCGTCTTCACCGGCCACAAATCCCTGCTCGGTCCCGTCGGGATCGGCGGGCTCTACGTCCGTGACGGGATCGAAATCCGCCACACCCGTGCCGGCGGTTCAGGCATTCTTTCTGCGCTCCGCACCCATGTGGAGGAGTATCCCTACCGCTTGGAATACGGGACGATAAACACCGTCGGTGTGGCTGGTCTTCAAGCCGGGTTAAACTGGGTACTCAAGGAAGGGATCGAGAATATCCATGCGCATGAGATGAAGCTTGCGCGCATGCTCCGTGACGGGCTCAGCGAGATCGATGGGGTTACACTCTACTGTCTGGATGATCTCACCGACCACATTGCCGTTTTGTCTTTCAACATCGACGGCATGGAGGCTGGAGACGTCGGGGCGATGCTCGATCTCGACCATGACATCGCCTGCCGGCCAGGGCTGCACTGCGCCCCTCTCGTTCATGACCAACTTGGCACGACTGAAATCCGCGGCGCCGTCCGATTCAGCATCGGACCCTTCAATACAGAAGAACATATCCAAGCGGCGGTGGAAGCGGTCCGAGAGACCACAGATTTCGCGAAGGAGCTTTAAGGGGCTGCCCCGAATAGGCACATCCATCCAGGATGTTATCCGTGAATTGTCATTTCGAACCCCCCCGAGAGGGGGTGAGAAATCCCCTGATAGAACTAAACAAAGGAACCCTCGTTTGGGTGAAGATGGGGTTCTCTTTCTAGAGAACGGAACATTAGGTATTGGTCGTGAGGGGGATTTCTCGCTACGCTCGAAATGACAGACAGACAGAGAAAAGGCGCGAATGTAAAGG
>SDBS01001728.1_pt1 | contig 22099 bp, 15 predicted proteins | sample 2277091 | NCBI WGS metagenome assembly SDBS01 (sample SAMN10404972, study PRJNA504765) | marine sediment metagenome | isolation source: marine sediment core GS10_PC15, 163 cmbsf | place: Arctic Ocean: Southern Knipovich Ridge | collected 2010
TTCTGGCTTTATCCGAGGATTTCTTTGCATATATTTCATAGCAAGTTCCCCAGTTTCTTCAGAAAAGAATGAACCTTCATATGGTAGGGTAGCAATTAATCCACCAGATAGATCTGCTAGAATTTTATATTCGTCATAAATATTTTCACCAGCAAGTCGTCGCCCTGCATTAGTTAATATTTCATCAGGAATTTGGGTACCTGAGGGTGATCTCTCAGAATGCTTAGCACTTGATTCTCCTGCAGCAAAAATAAGCTCAGCTGTTCCAATTAAATGAGAAAGCTTCTCTTGCACATGTGATGCTTTTTCAATTCCATTGTATTCCGCTACCAAAGCAGCGGCACTGGCAATAACCTCTGTCATTGCTGGCTTACAACCACAATAACTATGCCGATGATAATGAGCAAACATTAAGGCTAAGAAACCAGCATAAGGTGTTTGTCTTGGATCACCATGACCATTTAAAAACACTCTCTCTATAGGGACAAATACATCATCAAAAATAATAAAAGTTTCAGCATCTCCTAACTTATTACCCGGCGCATCCACATATTTACTCTCTCTAAAATAAGCGGGTCTAGCGAGTAATTTAACACCCTCCCAGTCCGCGGGTAATGCGAACGAAACCGCATAGTCTTTATCTTCTGGCCCCATATATCTGCATGGAACTGCTATTATCTCATCAGCATAAGGGGTATTTGTAATGTTTATTTTACATCCTCTAACAACAATTCCATCTTCTCTGGTTTCTATAACTCGTAGATATTGATCTGGATCCACTTGTTCATGAGGTCTTTTCATTCTATCTCCCTTAGCATCAGTTTGCGCACTGCTTGCAACGAGGTCCTTTTCCTGGAAATACTCTAAAAATTTTTTAAATCGTTCATAATGGTCGGTACCCAAAGCTTGATCCATTTCATAAGTGATTATCGAGAGCGCATTTAAAGCATCTATTCCCATACATCGCTGAATACACCCTCCTGTTCTCTGACATAGTAAGCGTGTCATCAGTTGTTTTTTTAGTAAATCATCTTCGCTCTGATGGATATGTGTAAAGCGATTAATCTTATTTCCCGTTAAATGTGAGGTTGTAGTGCAGACATCTTCATATTCCTCTGAGGCAGCACAATCAAAAGTCTGTTTTATAATATACATTCCCCCCTTTAATCTTGGGTCACTTCGATCAACTTTCTCTTCTCCAATGTAGACATTTGGTTTCATTTTCTTTAAATCTTCTACATATTCTTCAAACGTTCTCATTTTCTTTTACTCTTATTTTTAGATTATTAATTAAGGAAATTATCACTAATTTATAAAGTAGTTTGCTAAATTGATCAACTTGAGAATTTTTAAACATAGAATTAAATAAATTTGGAAAAAAACAATATCAAAATTGATATTTAAAAATTCGCATACGGATTTTAAATCACGTGGATTTGCAGATAAACCAAATTTAAAGTGAATAGACATATAATGCTTAATCAAAAGTATTATATTTTATCAAAATTAAATATGATTTAATAAAATCTAATAAAATGTTTGTTTGTCAAGAAAGGGGAAAGAAAATTGTGCTGTGATACGTGTTTTACCCATTCAAAAACAGGAAGGATGTGGTTTAAAAATGCGAAAAGATATGCGCGGTTCATGTACCATCGAAATCGTGTAGATTTAGCTAAGAAAAATTCTAAAATCATAAAAGGGGGGACTGCTGCTTATGAGGCTGCTGCGGGTCCGATGGTTGCTGAAGCAATAAACGCCTATAATCTTAAGGATGAAAGATTTCCTGATCTTATGAGAGCTGCTAATAGAATGCAAACTGAAGTTCAAGGTGCCCAAACACTTACTCTCCAAGATGCTTTAGATCTAATTGATATAAGTTCACCAATTTGTTTTATTCATTGTGAGTGTAGGAAATTTAAGTATGGTTATGTAGAGAGAGATCGTTCTAAAATGACCTGCTTAGGTCTGGGAATTGGTATGTTGAGATGGGAAAGAACACCCGCAAGATATGTTGCTGGGGCAGAATGGGTAGACCATGATGAAGCCCGAGAATGGGTTATTAAATGGAACAAAAAAGGATTAGTTCAAAATCTGATGAACTTCGGGATGAGGAATGGTGGACCATATATTGGCGGCCTATGTAATTGTTCGCGAGCTGATTGTGCTTCGATTGAAACTAGATTACGGTATGGACAAGGGCAATTAATTAAAGGAGAAAGAGTAGCAATTCATAATGAAGATAACTGTACTGGATGCTATAAATGTATACAAAGATGCCAATTTGGTGCTATAGCTGCTGACATTCGTAAAGGGAAAGTACAGATTGATTCTCAAATGTGTTTTGGATGTGGTCTCTGCGAAAGTGCCTGTGATTTTGATGCGATTGGGTTGAGAAACCGACGCGATTTTCCTATTCTAAGATACGATTGGTAGGGGGTGGAATAAATGGCAATACAAATTAAAAATCTAGGTATACCTATAATAAGAGTTAAAGTAGATAGGGAAAAATGCCAACTCCCTATGATATGTGGTTATAAATGTTATACAAAATGCCCTCAAGGAGTATTTCATGTCCACTCATACCCAAGGGTGTCAGGAGCTTATATGACACCAGATCCAAATAGCCCAAAACATTACTTAGTAGTAGGTTCTGCATCCCCAAAGTGTATCGGATGCATGGAATGCACTAAAAATTGCCCAGAAGACGCAATAACTGTTGAAATTAAAGGTCCTGAAGTAAAAGAAGGAGAACATCCATACAAACATCCATATGAATCATTAGAAGTTGGAATGGAAAACCAAAAACAAATTGAAGAATTAGATTCAACATATAAGGGGTTGAAAAAAGTATGATGCAACTAAAATTTAATTATAATATCCCTGAAGAGCTCTTTAAAATTATTGAAGATGAATTTGCGGGGGCTAAAATTGCTGAGAAATACTTAGAGTCAAAGAATGTCTCAGTATTTGAGAATTGGGGCAAAAATCTTATGGAAAAAACCTATGAATTAGGAACGAAACCCGAGTATAATGATCACTTATATGAAATGGTAAAGTTAGTTGCTGAAAAAACGGGAGAAGTAAGATTTCCACATGAGCCTCAAAGATTTATAGAAATCGCTTGCCTTTCAATTCATTTAATAAGTGTTGTGTTAATCCAAACAGCGTACAATAAAGAATTGAGCTTTTCAATTGAAGAAGGTACATGTACAGTTCACAACAAACTAAAAGAAACCTTGTCCGAAGAAGAATTGAAATCATTACCTTGTAAAGGTGGATGTTTAACAACGTGGAAAACTATTTTTAACATTCTTAAAATGGATGATGTTGAGGTTAGCCAAACTCAAGAAATACCTAACGATAAGAGTTGTACATTTTTAGCTCAAAGAAAATAATTTTTTTAATCTATTTTTATTAGACTTCTAAATTTTTATTCTTTTCGCCTTAGAATTGATTTCCACATTTTTTACAAACCTTATATTTTGCATACATTGGAATGTTTCCCACATAACTCAATGGTTTGCTTTTATCTTCAATAGTTTTTATATCTTTTCCAGCAGCTCCACATTTAGCACATATTAATCTGTCTCCACTCGTAGTATCGGCTGTTAATATTTCAGGGGATTTTAACTCATTTAATTCAGCTTCAATTTCTTTGATAGTAGTGGATTGTTCCTCTATTAATTTTTCCTTTATTTTAATCTCTTCACTAAGTTCTTCAATCTTGGATAGTTTTTTATTTAATTCACTTACCTCTTTATCTCTGGAAGATAATTTGTTGTTTAAATCTGCGATTTCTGTTTTTGAGTTATTGATTTCTTCATCTCTATCTGAGGTTTCTAATTTTAAGCTATTGATTTCTTCATCCTTAGCGGTATTTAGCTCATCAATTTTATTATTTAAAATTCCCAATTCTTCATCTTTTGAAAGTTTAACCTCATTAAATTTACCTTCTAAAATAGTATATTTTTGGATTGCATTTTCTATTTCAAGTGTTAATTTTTTTTTGTCATCATCATATAGATTTGCTACATATTCCAATTCTGCTTCTTTAACTTTTATATTTTGTTCAAGTTCGCCAATTATTGCCTCGGACTGTTTAGTTTTTGTTATAAAAGCCTGCATAATTCTTTCATCAAACGCATCTATCTCATATTTATCCATAAAAATTGCACCTCTTCTTTACTATTAAATTTAAAAATATATTCATTCAACAGTGATAATTATGATTACTCAGATATAAACTAAGAAATAATAAGTATTTTTAAATTCTTTTTTATTATTGATTTTACGTACGTCTAGCTGTTTAAAAATAAAAAAATAACAAAATTTGATCTTTCAATCTGGTTATATTCGGACTTAAAAAAATGAATAATTAGTGTTCAGGTTATAATCTTTTTAAAACAATCTAATTATTTTATCTTTTTTAGCATAATATTTTGAAAAAGTTCCATTTGATCTTTCGCGGGAATGACCTCCTCATCTCTTTTAATAAGAGACATAGTATTTGCTTCACATACTGCTACACAATTTCCACATCCGATACATCTATCTAAATTTACACTAGATTTTCCATCATCCATAGTAATAGCATCCATCTGACACCGCTCTACACAAGTTTCACATCCAATACATAACTCTGAGTTTGACTGGGCGTAAAAATTTGATGAATAATACTCAGCAGGCCGTGGAAATTGTTTTACAGTGGTTAAAAATCCACAGCAACATCCACAACAAAAGCACATATATTGGGGATTTTGGTTATTTTCTGATTGAATTACAAATCCTTCCTTTTGATTTGTATCCAAAATTTTAAGTAGTTCGTCCTTAGAAATTCTTCTTGCGGAAGGAACGATCTTAAGTACAATCTCAGCAAAATTATCGAATGATATACAATTCCTACGTATATCAGAAACTTTACAAGATTTTTCTAATAAATCATGTTCTTGTCTACATATGCAATTCATTACTGCTATGGAATCTATTTTATTTTCAAGTAATTCCCGTATATTATCATAAGTGCTTACATGATGTTCGGGGGTGAGACTTTTTTCTATCGGAATGGTTCGCATTTGGCATGGCTTATCCTTTTGATGAAGTTCTTTGTAAAAAGTTTCAAGACTATACCGTTCCGCAAGTTCAGCAAATTCCTTTGTAAGCTTATCTACTTGAAGTTCCCACATACCAAGAATCCATTGCGTCAAACTGTAACGTTTTCCTTGTTTCTCATCGTCCAAGATCGCACCCCCCACTATAGCTCCTTTTTCAACTAAACTATCCAAAATCTCTTCCATTTCATTCAAAGATATGGAAATCTCTGCTTTCTTTACCCTCCGATGAATCACTTTTAACCGTTCAGGAAGTATGCTTAAATGTATGGCAATCTTAGCCTCTTCGGGAGTAAAAAGCTTTTCCAACAGGCGAAGTTCCGTTCCATCTTCCGAGGCAGGAAATCCAACCGGCATTATCTCGTCTATTTTTTTTCGTAGCTCTTCATAAATAGGATCTTCACTAACCATTATCTACACCGTATTTAATTTATTTTCTTTTCTAAAAAGTGTTTAGATAAAAAAAGAAACATAGAATTTAAAAAATTTCAAGAAAAATGTTTCACTTTACAACACTATTATATTAGGACCAAATATTTTTGAGTTTTACTTCATCCTTAGCGGCTATCTTTGAATTTAACTCAACAAATTTATTATTTATAGTTCCCAATTCTTCATCTTTTGTTGAATTTGAATGTTTTTTCTCAATAAATAGGTTTTAAATATCTCTTTTCAATTATCTTAAATTGTTCTTCAGAGAGAGAATTATTTAATTATTTAGAGACAATTGAATTTTCATATCTACTATATAATTGACACCATCAAGATAAATCAATTAAACAATTATTTAATATTTTTTTTTTCTTTTACTCTTTTTTTTGTTCAATATTCGATCAATACTCTATATAAATGTTCAATTAAATTCAAGAATTCAAAACAAAAAACTTTAATTTGAAAATTAATTAGTAATTAGTATAAAAATTAGAATAAGATTTTTGTTAGAATTTGTTTTTAATCAATTGAGTTTATAAAATTAAAGAGAGAAAAATTAATGGATAATAGAATACATATTTTTGATGTGACCAATCGAGATGGCGTTCAAACTAGTCGTTTAGGGTTAGCAAAGCTCGAAAAAACGGTCTTAAATATGCTTTTAAATGATATGGGTGTATATCAATCTGAAGCAGGATTTCCAAGTACAAATCATGAAGTAAACTATTTAAATGCTAACTTAGAACTTGTTAGTATGGGTGCATTGAAGCCGATGATTATCTCGGGATGGGTTCGAGCAATTGAATCAGATGTTGAGAAAGCAGTCGAGTTAACACGAATCGAACACTTAAATTTATCAATATCTACGAGTCAACAAATGATTCAGGGTAAATTTCTGGGGACAAAGGACGGAGACGATATTATTAATATGATGACAGCAGCAGTTCGTAGGGCGAGAGATCTTGGTATTAAAACTATTGGAGTTAATGCTGAAGACGCTTCTAGATCTAATATGGATTACCTCATTAAATTTGGACTTGCAGCTAAAAAAGCAGGCGCTGATAGATTTAGATATTGCGATACCCTGGGTTATGAAAGAAGCTTTCGAATTCATTTCCGTTGTAAAGATTTAACAAAAGCATTAGATATGCCCATCGAACTTCATTGTCACAATGATTTAGGTATGGGTGTAGCTACATCTTTAGAGGGCGCAAAGGGAGTAGTCGAGGAAGGTCAAGATGCGTTTATAAATACCGCTGTTAATTCTATGGGCGAACGAACTGGCAATTGTGATCTGGTTTCAACAATATTAGCATTAAAACATGCTGCCGACTTTGATGAATTAGGTCTTTTAGATCCAAAAATTGATTTAAGTAAAGCATGGCAAGTTGCTAAATATGCAGAACATGCATTTGGTGTTCCTATTCCTCTCAATCAAGTGGGAGTAGGAGGTAACGCATTCGCTCACGAATCCGGTATTCATGCTGATGGGGCCCTGAAGGATAGAAAAAATTATGAATTATATGATTATAGTGAATTAGGTCGAGGGGAGACCATTCTTCTTGAGACAGGTAGGAAAATTACAACTGGGGAGTACAGCGGTATAAGTTCCTTTAAACATATATATGATAATTTTGATCTTAACTTTAAGAACGAAGAGGAGGCGCGACAATTATTAGAGCTAGTGAGATTCGCTAATGTTCATAAACAGAAACCATTAGTTAGAGAAGAATTCTTATTCATAGCTGAATACCCTCGGATTGCCGAGACAATTTTAACTATGCAGCCCCCAAAGATCACAATCTTTAAACCTTATATTGAGAAACCTCCTAACAGAGAAGATAGTAAAGTATCGTCTGAACCAGATGCGTTAATAGAGAAATAATGCTAAGATTAATTTTTTAAATCTCTTAACTTCTCTTTTTATTTTTCCTTATACATCAATTTACGGTTGTAGGATTTCCCCTATTCAAATGTGATTTTTAAATACTTTAATGTCTTTTTTAATTGTTTTATCAGAGTTTTAGAGTCTTTATCCAATGGATTCTTTTCTAACCGTAATTCTCCGAGTAAATTTAAGTTGGCTACTGACTCTGGGAGAGATGTTAACTGATTATGGTCTAAATATAGTATTTGGAGTGACTTTATGTTGGTTATTGACTCTGGGAGCCTCGTGAATTTGTTTTTACGTAAAGATAGTCCAAAAAGTGATTTTAGGTTGGCCATTGATTCCGGAAGATTAGACAACTCATTACTTTCTAAATCTAGTTCTCCGAGTAATTTAAGCTTGCCTATAGATCTCGGAATTCTTTTCAACTTGTTACCCCCTAACCATAGTTCTTTGAGTAAGGTAAAGTTCCCAATCGTTTCCGGGAGTTTCGAAAGAATATTATCAGGAGCGCCAAGGTAAGCGAGAGATCTTAGGTTACCTATAGATTTTGGTAAAATCTTCAACTTGTTACTTCTTAAAGCGAGTGTATTGAGTGATGTTAATTTACCTATAGATTTCGGGAGACTTGTTAATTGATTATTATCCAAAATTAATCTTTCAAGTGATGTTAGGTTACCTATGGATTTCGGGAGAGTAGTTAACTTGTTATTATTTAATTCTAGTCTTTCAAGTGATGTTAGGTTGCCTATTGACTCAGGGAGAGTTGTTACTTGATTATATTCCAATATTAGTCTTTTAAGAGAAGTAAGGTTACCTATGGATTTTGGGAGACTCGTTAACTTGGTATACTTTAATTCTAATCTTTCGAGTGATTTTAGATTACCTAATGACTCCGGCAGAGTCGTGATCATATTCCCGTCCAAAAGCAGTAATTCGAGTGAAGTTAGTTCGCCTAATGACTCCGGGAGAGTTGTGAACTCATTATACCTTAAATCGAGTATTTTGAGTGATGTTAGTTCACCTATGGATTCTGGGAGAGATATTAACTGATTATGTTCTAAAATAAGTATTTCGAGTGATTTTAGATTGCCTATGGATTTAGGGAGTCTCGTTAACTTATTATCATCTAAAATTAGTTTTTTGAGTGATTTAAGGTTGCCTATAGACTCCGGGAGAAATGGTAGACTGCGCTTAGAAAGGCCTACTCCTGTTAAGTCTTGATTTTTTACAGTAAATACCCAATTAGTTCCATACTTCATTTTTTCGACTTTTTTAAACTTTAACCTGGTTAATGTTTCAATCCCGAAACCTTCAAAAATTGATGTAATTTCGGCTTTATTTAAATATTCCAGATAACCCTCCATATTTAAATAGTTTATAACTGATGGATTTCCACTTTTAAAATTTTTCACGATTTCTTCCTTAAATATCTTATTGGCGATTGGGTTGCTTGTTTGAGCTAGGTTATCCAACAATGGAAAAGCAACTGTATATTCGAGATTAGTAATTTTGGAGAAATTGAAACCTTCAAAAATCGTAGCAATTTCCTCTTTATTTAAATATTTTAAGTAACCTTCCTCATTTAAATAAGTCATAACTGATGGATTTCCACTTTTAAACCGTTTTACGACCTCTTCTTTGAAGACACGTATAATCAATGGAACTTCTAATCTAATAAGTTTTCTCAGTAATGGAAATGTATCTCCGTAGTCAAGGTTTGTAATATTACTGAAATCGAATTCTTCAAATATCACTGTAAGTTCCTCCTTATTTAAGTACTTTAGAAAACCTCTATCATTTAAGTAAGTTATAACTGATGGATTTCCATTTTTAAACCAGTTTACGATCTGTTCTTTGAAGACACACATAATCAATGGAACTTCTAATCTAATAAGTTTTGTCAGCAATGGAAATGAATCTTTGTAGTCGAGGTTTGTAATTTTAGTGAAATCAAATCCTTCAAAAATCAATATAAGTTCCTCTTTACTTAGGTATTTTAAGTAACCTTCATCATTTAAGTAAATTAGATCTGATAGTTTTCCACTTTTAAACTGGTTTATGACCTGTTCTTTGAAGACACGCATAATCAATGGAACTTTTAATCTAATAAGTTTTGTCAGCAATGGAAATTTAACTTTGTAGTTAAGGTTAGTAATTTTAGTATAGTCAAATCCTTCAAAAATCGATGTAAGTTCTTCATTACTTAAATATTCCAGATAGCCTTCCCTATCTAAATAAGTTATAACTGATGGATTTCCGTTTTTAAACCGTTTGGCGATCTCTTCTCTAAAAGTTCTGTTTGCTATTGGGTCTCCTACTTCAGTAAGCCTTTTTAGTAATGGAAACGCTAAATTACTATGAAGTAATTTAGTATTATATTCATTTTCTGCCCATACTTGTAAATTAGAGCAGTGTCCCCAAAATTCTGTTTTAGGGGGAATATCGAAATTATCGTTTTCATGAACCTCTAAACTTCTGTCCAACCTTTCAGCAGCCTCATCGATTGATTCAATGTTATCAAATTCTCTTATCTCATTAACTGGGATATCTAACAAGAGGAATTTACACTGGGTGAAGTATTTGTCATCTACGTATATATTGGTTTGCCCTTCTTCTAACCTGAGAATAATAAAACTGTTCACAACAAATTCTTTCATATTGATAAATCTGTACTTTTTTTTGTGTTAAATTATTTAAGAAGTACTCTTCTTTTTTATTTTTCTTAATCTTAAATTTATTCATAAGCATACAAATCAGAGCTGTTATAATTAAGAGATGTTAGATCTTAAGTAATTACCTTTCTTTGATCTTGTTGTCATTTGTATAAATCATTTTTTTCGGATTTCTACTCATTTCAAAAAAAAGTTTGATACACTTTTCTATAACATTTATTTATAATTCAATACTAATTTAAATAAAGATTCAAACATAAAAGAGGTTGATTTTTATTGAGTAATCAAAAAGGAGATGTATTATGTATAGATGAACAGATTTTGGCTAAGCTTTGCTTAGAAAATAGGTATAAATTCCTAAACACTAATCTAATGAGTGTTTTACCTAAGGAAAACTTTAGATTTCTTAAAGAGGTTGAGAAATTCTTCGTAAACTTTGAGAGAGATAAGCACATCACCCATAACGAGGATTTCTACGACTGGCTTCCTGAAATAGGTAAATCCGGTTATTTTACTAGAGTAAATAGTTTTGAAAACATCGGTTTAAATTATGAACCTAATGGGTTGCAAGCGGATTTTATGCGGTGTCTCGCTACCGATTTTTTCGATCCTCAAATGAATATGGCTTTTGGGGCGTGTATCCTAACAGTAAACCCATTACTCATGCATAACGAAGGTGTAGATATTCGATTGAGAGCAATTAAAGAGTTAGTACTCGGTGAAAAAATAGGCGCTCTATGTATTACGGAACCAGAAAGGGGTTCTGATGCGGTTCATATGCTTACAACATGTACTGAACAAGAAGATGGAAGCTTTCTCTTAAATGGTGAAAAAATCTATCAGACAAATGGTCCTAGAGCAGACTGGTGTGTTGTTTACGCGGTTTCAGAAAAGGATAATGGAAATACTATGGGTCAATTTTTAGTGGATACCTCATGGGATGGGTGGACTACTGAGAGAATAAATATTCCTTGGACCCCTAGAATATATCTTGGAAAAGAAACCATGAAGGATGTACGAGTCCCGAAAGAATGTGTAGTAGGCGCTCCAGGGGTTGGTCGGGAATATCTTTTTGAAGGATTAAATTTAGAGAGATTAGGGGCCTCTGGATTATATGTTGCTCAAGCATGGGGGGCTATAGCACATGCAACCATTTATACTAACATGAGAAAACAGTTTAACACAGAGGTTATAAAATATCAAGGAGTTGGATTTCCCTTAACAGACTTATGGGCTAAGACTATGAACCTTACCCTCTCGCTACTCTATATAAATAGATTAGTGGATGAAAAACTCAGAGAATCAAAAGATGGAGTTCTTCCTCAGGGATTTAATCTGTCTTTGAATGTTATTGTATCTCAATTAAAATATCAATGTGCTATGTTAACTGAACGGGTATGTTATGAGTGCGCAAACCTAATGGGGGGCGCAGGAGTTTGCGATAATACTCTTATGCAAGATCTTATGGGACTTTCTAGAATTCAAGAGATTGGAGCGGGTACCCGTCAGATCCAACAATATATAATGAGCTACGGTCTTAGAAAGATATTCAAGATGTTATAACTATCTTTAATTATAATTTACTTTTTTTTATTTGTTTTCTAACCTTACTTAGGAAATCTAAAAAAATTTTAAAGGAACTAATTTTCTATATACTGTTTTAAAACAAGTTAAAATAATTATTATGAATGTTGAAGATTTTAAAGATATATTATATGAGAAGGAAGAAAATGGTATTTTAACTATTACTCTTAACAGACCTGAAAGGAAGAATGCTATGTCAGCGATAACGTTTTTAGAAATCAGAACTGCTCTTGATGCTGCAGCTGAGGATGATGAGGTAAAAGTAGTGATATTAACGGGATGTGAAGAAGCAAACGCTTATAGTTCAGGAGTGTATTTCAGTCCAAAAATGTTTAAAGAAATGGATCCAGAAATAATGAAGGAACTCGATCTAAATGATAGATCAGAGATGGGGACATGTAGAAAAATATTCAACTTTCCCAAACCGTTAATAGCAGTAATAAATGGATTAGCAATAGGCGCTGCTTTTACAATGTCATTAGTTGGAGCTGATCTGATATATATGGCAGATGATGCATATATTGGTTTTTATTTTGTTAACCGAGCTTTGCATGCAGAGATGTCGTCTACATATCTTTTACCTTTTTATGTAGGATTTCAACGAGCTAAGGAAATCATATTTTTTGGAGAAAAGATCTCCCCTCAAGAAGCTTTGGACCTACATTTAGTGAATAAAGTGCTTCCCCAGGAAGAACTCATGCCTTTTGCTAGAGAACAAGCATTGAAATTAGTCGCTCCTAAAGCTCCGGGAATGGCGATAAAAATGATGAAAAAAACGTTACAAGATTTTTTCCGAGAATCCATATTTAATATAACAGACCTTGAAAACGAGCATATGGGACAACTATTTAAAACCAAAGATTTTAGAATATCTCTTAATTCTCTTGCCACAAAAAAAGAACCCGTTTACAAAGGAAGGTAAATCGTTCTCTCTTCCGTCAATCTTCTAAAATCTATTTATTATATTTTCAGAAGAAACTCAATAAGATTTTTAAAAAAAATTAATTATTCATTATAAATTTAAATATCTAATAGTATCAAAAAAATAAATAAAATGAAAAAAAATGATTGCTATTAAAGATTTTAGAGACCTAAAATACGAAAAAGAAGAAAATGGATTATGTACTATAACTTTCAATAGACCAGAACGTAGGAATGCTTTATCTCCCTATAGTTTTATAGAATTGCAGTGCGCACTTGATTATGCGGAACAAGATGATGATATAAGAGTTTTAATCCTAACAGGAAATCAAGATGGAGATGCCTTTTCTTCAGGAGCATATTTAAGTCCAAGTATGATGAAGGAATTGACTCCAGAAATAAGGAAAATGATGGATCCAACTGACCGATCACAACGTACTACAGCTCTAAAAATGTTTGATTTTCCTAAGCCTATAGTAGCTGCTGTGAATGGGTTAGCTATTGGAGGGGGAATTACTATGCTTTTAATTGGAGCTGATCTTATTTATGCCTCAGAAAACGCCTATTTAGGATTTTATTTTGCAAATAATGCGTTCATGTCAGAATTTGCATCAACATTTCTTTTACCACTCTATCTTGGATTTCAAAGAGCCAAAGAGATTATATATTACGGAGGAAAAATTGAGGCACAGAAAGCTTTCGAGCTTGGGTTAGTAAACAAGGTACTTCCACTTAATGAACTTGTACCATATGCAAGGGAACAAGCATTAAAATTAATTACTCCAAAAGCACCTGGCTTATCAATCAAATTAATGCGGAAAGCTGTGCATGATATTTTCAAGGATCAAATATACAAAATCCTAGACATTGAGAATGAAGGTTATACAAGATTAATGAAAAGCTCGAATATTAGTATAGCAATGAAAGCTCGACAAAAAAAAATAGACCCTGTTTTCAAGGAATAATGGAATTTTTGTGAACTTTTTTTCTATTTCCTTATGCTTATTTGTATTTTTTATTTTTCTTCTTTTTTATCTTTTATAATTATTCGATTGAGTCTCTGGATTTAATTTATAACTAGGATTTATTATTTTTATTGTAAAATTAACATCATATTTTTTAATCTCGAAACAAATATTAACAGTGATTTATATTTATAATTTTATTTGTTAAAATAAATATGAATTAAATTGCTCATCAATTTGAACTGATAAATTATGACAGAGAATTGTAAATTTGTATTTGTGACTGGAGGAGTCATGAGTGGGATAGGTAAGGGTGTTGTAACCGCGAGCTTGGGCAAGATTCTTCAATTTAGGGGCTTCAATATTTCGGTTGTGAAAATAGATCCTTACTTAAATGTAGATCCTGGTACTCTCAATCCAATAGAGCATGGCGAATGTTTTATAACAGAAAAAGTATGGGATTTTAAACCAGTTCTTGAATCTGATGAAAAAATCTATAAAATTAGCGAAATTGATCAAGATTTTGGAACCTATGAAAAATTTCTTGGAATTGAAATCCATCCATCACATAACATAACATCAGGTCAAGTATATTTGTCAACCATCTTAAGTGAAAGAAAAGGCAAATTTCTTGGACGAACAGTTCAAATAATACCTCACTGTACAAATATGATTAAAGAAAGATTAATGACTATCGCAAAAAAAGAAAATCTAGATGTGTTACTTGTTGAGTGTGGAGGAACTGTTGGTGATTTAGAATCTAGTATCTTTCTGGAAGCATTTAGGCAGCTAAGATTAGAATTACCAAAAAAATATACTGCAACTGTCCATGTGACATTAATTCCCTATTCTAGAGCAGTTGGACAACAGAAATCAAAACCAACTCAACATTCTGTTAAAACGCTCCAAAGTGCAGGGTTACAGCCAGATATACTTATCGGAAGAAGCGAAAAACAGTTGGAAGGTGCTATAAAAAGTAAATTATCATTGTTCTCTAATCTACCCGATGTAGCTGTAATATCTGATCCAGATTTAGAATCAGTTTATGAACTTCCTATACTCTTTGAAGATCAAAAATTAGGGGATTATTTGTGCGAGATATTAGATCTGAAAGCAAAGTTAGTCTCGTATAGTGAAGTAAACAACTATTCTGAATGGCTAAAAATGGTTAATATCTTTAAGAATGCTAAAAAAATTATTAAAATAGCTATGCCTGGAAAGTATTTTAACATTTCTGACTCTTATATTTCTATAAATGACGCTCTGGAACATGCTGCAGTACATCAAGGTTATAAAACAGAATTAAAAATGATTAATGTAACTGAAAATACTAACATCTCTGAAGAATTAAATGAATGTGACGGTATTCTTTTAACACCTGGATTTGGAGAGCGTGCCGTAGAAAATATGATAATGTGCGCTGACTATGCGTTAGAAAATAAAGTACCGTTTTTAGGTATTTGCTTCGGGGCTCAATTATTTTTTGTAGCGTTTTGTCGAAAGTATTTAGGGTTAACCGGGGCAAACTCTACAGAAATAAATTCAGATACTCCTTATCCTGTAGTAGATCTTTTGGATAGCCAAAAGACAATAACAGAGAAGGGGGGTACAATGAGATTAGGTGGTATTAGGATAAATGTTGAAGAAAATACGAGACTATATAAAGCATACCAACAAAAGGAGATTATAGAGAGATTTCGACATAGGTTTCATATTAATCCAAAGTATATTGAGGAGGCAGAAAAGAAAGGAATCATGGTATCTAGTCGAGATGAAACAGGAATAATTATAAATAGTATTGAATTAGATAGAGATGATCATTTTATGGTTGGGACTCAATTTCATCCTGAATTTAAATCTCGACCATATCGTCCATCACCTATTTATTATGATTTTATTAAAGCATGTATTGAAAATAAAAATAAAAAATGTGGAGGTTGAGATAAATGGGAAGAAAAGAATGTGCGTATTGTGGTAAAAAGTTTGATAAAGATGACATTACTTATGTAGAAGGAAAGCCTTATTGTCAAAAGCATTATACTGAGGCTGAGGCGATGGCTGCAGTTGATGATGGCTACGATGATGACGAAGAGGACTCTGATGATGACTATGATGAAGATTACGATGATGATTAAGTTTTTACTTTAATTTTTAAAATTCTTTTTATTTTTTTTTAGTTAAAATTCTTGTAGATTTTAAACTAATTAATTCAGCTTTCAATATTTTAGAGGTTTAGTGGTGGTAAAGGAGGAACAATATTATCTTCCCAATTTTCAGTAGTGGGATACGACCACCAATGAGGGGGTATTTTCGAATAATTTGCATAATTCCTCATACCTTTTTTAAATGCACGGATATTTTCTTTTGGAACTAGGATATGATATGTTTCATCATAAAAATAAGCTCCAAATCCTCCTTCTGATGTACCAAGATTTCTCACCATATGCCACACTTCCCTTTCACATTCTTCAGGTGTTCCTTGTGTATATATAGATTGAATATTCACACATCCCCACATCATAATTTTTCCTCGAAAAGGTCTCAAGTCGGGATACCCCGGCATTCTTGGACTATCAAATTCTATTGCGTCAAGACCCCAATCCATAAGAATGGGCATAAGTTTATCAACCTTCCCGCAAGAATGATGGTGAAACTCACATTTAAGCTCATGGGCCGTATCATATAGAGTACGATACACTGGTTCATAGATCTTTTCAAATAATTTCGGACTCATAAAAGGGCGATCTTGAGTACCTAAATCATCAGCTATCATAAATCCGTCGGGTTTCCCGCCATATTTTACCCACATTTTCATATTTTTGACAAAATATTTTGTAATATGAGCAAGAAGGTATTTAATTTTATCTGGATTTCTATGATGATCTGCTAAAAAATTTGAAAAACCTCTCATATTCATCGCAACCATCAATGGAGCGTAGGGCCCCAGTAGTACCATCTTATAATATTTTTCTTTCGACACCTCACCCAATTTTAAAAACAGTGTATACCTACTTTTATCTTCAGCATCAGGCGTATATCTGTTCAAATATTCATCAATTTTTGACCATTCAGGTAGGGATGGTCTTCCAGGGTGGCCAATTGTAGATTGTGTTCCATCTTGATTCCAAAAGCATCCCCATTCGTCTATTTCTTCATGGGGTAATGTTTTCCAAGCATCATATTTTGAATCTTTAGCCCAATCTGGTCTCTCCCATTGAAATCCATCAGCTCTAGGAAATAATCCTTTTTCATCTTCAGCATGCCCTGGCTTCCAATTTTTTGAAGGCATAGTTACTAAAGGAACAACATCAGAATCTGCCTTACCATAATTAATAATAGGAGCTTTGTCAGGGCTGGAAAAGGAAATAGCTGCTTTTACTCTTTCCAATGAATTCATGATATTGAAAAAATAATTTGTAATTTAATAGAAAATTATATTTTAATAAGAATATGAGTGATTTTTTTTAATTTAAGTGTTATTTTCAAAAAGTTTTCTACGTTTTTCATCATGTAATTTAGCCAAATTAGTTTGCATCTCTACTAACTTTTCTCCATGTAAAGGATAGTAGTAAATTGGGATTAAACTTAGTAGCACTATTACAGCTGGGATAAGAAGCATTAACATTTTAATTCCAACAAATACTGTTTCAGGTTGTTCTGAAGCAGGAGCTCCTTGAACATATCCCACCCATATGAGAACAAATGTGGCAATTATGGGTCCTAAACTTGTAGCAGGTTTTGTTAGTAATGCCATAATTCCCATAAACATCCCTTCTCTACGCGTACCATGTTTAACCTCGTCCTCATCAACTGCTAAGTATTGCATTGGAATATGAAAAACGCCATAACCACCAAAAAACGTGGTCCATACGAATCCAATCCAAATAAACCATTCTAAAGCAGGGTTGAGTATAATTAGAAATAGCATTATTGTTCCCAATGCTCTTAGTGTCCCGAATACTAAAATAATCTTCCTCATGCCCCACCTTCTGACTAACTTCAAACATACATATTGTGAGCCAAACCCAATGGGAAAATACACAATAAAAAACCAAATTAATGCTGATCCAAATGAAATTCTCTCTAACAACATGAGATATAAAAATAAATAACTTAGGCCAATGGATCCTAATAAATTCATTGCAAAGTAAAATGGAAAGTATACAATAAACGCTTTAGATTTAAAGCATTCTTTTATTGATTTTGTAAGTGGAAAAACCTCATCACTTGAAAATTCTGGTTTTTCTTCACATAAAAATGCTACCAATAATAGAAAAAATGCTGAAATTATAGCAATTATAATCATAAAAAATTGAAATTCTTGTGAAGTGGGATTCATGGGAGCAACAATAAGAAACGCTGGAATAAAAACGATTGTACCAATAGCAATGCTAAGTAGATGGGCCATATTTCTCTGGTCTATGTCAGGTGTCATTTCTGGAAGTAAAGCTAACCACACAAGAACTACAAGAGTCAAAAAGGTATCAAATAAGCACAGGCTTATTGTGTAATGAAGAAAAATGATAAATTGATTATCGAAGCTCCAAGGGAACCAAACCAATAAAAATGTGATGACCCATATTGGTCCTCCATATCTTATATAAATAATTCTTCGACTGCCCCATTTCTCTCTGTTTGTTCGATCTGAAAGCTGACCAAGGAGAGGATCATTTATTGCATTTATAATCAAATATATGACTTGTCCAGCAATAAAATAAACAGGAAGCAATTTTAAATCATTGTAGAAGAATTCAACATATTTTAAACCAAAGATAAATCCGAGTAAGACCGTAGGTATAACACCTAAACTATACCCCCATAGATTTCTTGTGCTAATCTTCCCTGGAGGTCCTTTTTCCCATATACTTAAATCCTCTTCCATAACAATCACAATATCTAATAAATTACTTTTTGAAATATTTCAAACTTTAAATTTTTAGGTAAATAAGATTTCCTTTAAAGTCAACTACACTAATTCTCTATTTTTTCTTCTTGTAGATGGTTTATTTCTTCTCAATCGAGTTTATAATCCGTTAATAAATTAAATTGATAAAAAATATTAGGTATCTATGTTTAGGATAAAATAATAACTATGTTGTATCGAGATGAAAGACCAGCAATTTTAATGCTACAAGACGGTCGATATTTTCAAGGAATTGGATTTGGAGCTAGTAAGGTTGTTACTGGAGAATTGGTATTTACAACTATAACTGGAGCTGGATATAACGAAACTTTGACTGATCCTTCTTATCAAGGACAAATTGTAGTTATGACACACCCACTTGTAGGGAATTATGGAGTTCCTCCATTTGAAAAGGATGAATTTGGCATAACAAAATATTTTGAATCTGACTCGATTAAAGTCTCTGGGTATGTAGTAAACGAATGCTGCAAACATCCAAGTCATTATGAGAGTGTTAAAACTTTAGATGAATTTCTAAGAGAGCAAGATGTGCCTGGAATTGAATGGATTGACACGAGGGCAATTACTAAAATACTACGTGAAGAAGGTGTTCAAGTTGGTGTTCTAGCCGTATATGAGCCAAGGGAGATACCTAACATTGAAGAATTGAAAGAAATAGTTGCCAACGCAAAGGATCCCAATCTTCGGCATCTCTCGAGTGAGGTTTCTACAAAGGAGGTAAAGATCTATAAACCTTCAAATCCTATAGGAAAAGTGGTCGTATTGGATATGGGAATTAAACTCAATATTTTAAGAAATTTTATTGTGCGGAATCTCGAAGTAATTGTAGTGCCCTATAATTATTCTTACACACAAATAATGTCTTTTAATCCCGATGGTGTTTTCATTTCTAATGGCCCAGGAGATCCTGCTATGTATAAGGGAGCCATTGAAGTTTGTAAGAAATTGATTGAGAATAACATCCCCTCTATGGGCATTTGCTTAGGTAATCAAATTATAGGTATAGCAGCTGGAGGAACATCTTATAAATTAAAATATGGACATCGGGGGGGAAACAAAACTGTAATAGACACCGGTGATCAAAAATGTTATATTACAACCCAAAATCATGGTTTTTGTGTGAAAGACTTCGAAAAAGGAGGATTTCGAGAAAATTTACGAAACATTGATGATGATTCAAATGAAGGTATAATTCATGAATCAAAACCAATTTTTGCAGTACAATTCCATCCTGAAGCATGTCCTGGACCACTTGACTCTTTATATTTATTTGATAAATTTGTGGATAATATGAGGGGAAAATAAAAATGCCGCTGGATAAGAGTATAAAGAAGGCATTGGTGTTAGGTTCAGGCGGGATTCGTATTGGCCAAGCTGGAGAATTTGATTATAGTGGATCTCAAGTTCTTAAAGCTTTAAAAGAAGAAGGAATTGAAACAATTTTGATTAATCCCAATATTGCAACTATTCAAACCGATCCTCAATTATCAGATAAGGTATATTTATTACCTGTAAATATAAAATATGTAGAAGAAGTTATAAAAAAGGAAAATCCAGACGGAATTTTACTTGCTTTTGGTGGGCAAACAGCTTTAAATGTAGGAGTTGAGTTGAAAGAAGAAGGAATTCTAGATAAGTATAATATTCGCGTTTTAGGAACTCCTATCGAAGCAATTGAAACTACAGAAGACCGAGACTTATTTGTCAAAGCAATGGATGAATCGGGAGTAAAGGTTTGTAAGAGCATGGCTGTTTCATCTTTTTCAGAGGCTATTAAAGCTGCTGAAGAAATCGGATTTCCATGTATGTTGAGAGTTGCATATACCTTGGGTGGAAGGGGCTCTGGAATATGTAATAATATGCAAGAATTTGAAAAAAGGGCTAAAAGAGGTCTAGCTCAATCAAGGATTAATCAAATTTTGGTTGAGGAGTCCATAGCAGGATGGAAAGAAATTGAGTATGAGGTAGTTAGAGATTCGAAGGATAACTGCTTTATTAATTGTAATATGGAAAACCTTGATCCTGTCGGAATCCATACAGGAGAAAGTATTGTTGTTGCTCCCTCGCAAACGTTAACGAACGAAGAATATCACATGCTTCGATTGGCATCAATTCGAGTTATAAGAAATCTAGGTGTTATTGGAGAATGCAATATTCAATATGGATTAGATCCTACCTCTAAAGAGTTTAGGGCAATTGAAGTGAATGCTCGCCTTTCTCGATCTTCAGCATTAGCGTCCAAGGCAACGGGGTATCCTCTTGCATATATAGCTGCAAAGTTAGCTATAGGGTATTCACTACCCGAACTAAAAAATAAAATTACCGGTATAACAACTGCCTGTTTCGAACCCGCCTTAGATTATTTGGTATTGAAAATTCCTCGCTGGGATTTAACTAAATTTCAAAGAGTAGACAGAACCATCTCTAGTCAAATGAAATCTGTCGGAGAAGTAATGGCAATCGGGCGAACGTTTGAAGAAGTATGCCAGAAAGCTATTAGAATGCTTGATATTGGCATGAAAGGTCTTGTTGCAAATAGTTTAAAACCAATTGAAGACCTTAACGAATTAAAATATGCTTTAAAAAATCCAACAGATTTAAGAATTTTTCGTATAGTTGAAGCTTTAAAAAGAGATATCTCTATTGATGAAATTTATCGATTAACTCGTATAGATAAATGGTTTTTATACAAAATAAAGAATGTAGTTGATATTGAATCTACTTTAAAGAATCTGAACTTTTTAGAAGCCCGCGATAAGGATAAAATTTATTGGTTTGAACGAGCCAAACGTTACGGATTTTCTGATGGTCAAATAGCAAAGTTAATAGGAATAGACGTAATTATTTTAAGGAGAGTTTTAAGGAGAAAATACAATATTCGACCATATGTGAAGAGAATCGATACACTGGCAGCTGAATGGCCTGCATCGACTAATTATCTTTATCTTACATACGCTGCAACAGAACACGATATCGATTTTGAGAAAGAAACTTCGAAAAATTTAAAAAAAGTGATTGTATTAGGATCAGGGACCTACCGCATAGGAGCTTCAGTAGAATTCGATTGGTGTTCTGTGAATTGTTTATTGGGATTGAAGAAATTAGGTGTTGATCAAGTTATTATGATAAACTATAATCCTGAAACGGTTTCTACTGATTATGATATTTCTGACAAACTTTATTTTGAGGAGCTTTCAGGAGAAAGAGTTTTAGATATTCTAGAACTTGAAAAAGCAGATGGGATAGTTGTATCAGTAGGAGGGCAAATAGCACAAAATTTGGCAAACAAGTTTTCAAAATATTCTGAATTTTTCAGAAAAGTGAATTTAAATATTTTAGGAACTCATGGATCCCGAATTGATATGGCAGAAGATAGAGTTAAATTTAGCAGTCTACTAGATCAATTAAACATTAAGCAACCCCAATGGAGTATGCTCACAAATAAAGATGGGGCAATAAATTTTGCTAAAAATGTAGGGTATCCCATTTTGGTCAGACCCTCCTATGTTTTAAGTGGTGCTGCTATGAGAGTTTCATATGATGAAACAACCTTAATGGATACGCTTGACCTCGCTGCAGCAGTATCAAAAGAATATCCCGTC
>SDBS01001729.1_pt1 | contig 22093 bp, 11 predicted proteins | sample 2277091 | NCBI WGS metagenome assembly SDBS01 (sample SAMN10404972, study PRJNA504765) | marine sediment metagenome | isolation source: marine sediment core GS10_PC15, 163 cmbsf | place: Arctic Ocean: Southern Knipovich Ridge | collected 2010
CACAAAAATAAAAATTTATTTTTTTTAATAATTAAAAAAAAAATAAAAAATAAAAACATTACTTTATTAAAATTTTTTCTAAAAAAAAAAAAAAAAAAATGAACGATAATCATTGTACAGTTTGTAAAAGAAGAACTGAGGAATCATCTGGTACAAATATAGAGCTTTTCAATCATGGCCTAGGTCCTTATTGTAAAAAGATTCACAGATTATGCTGCCGATGCATTCAATCGATTCCACTGATTATTAGTGAGAATCCAAAAGAAAATGATCAAGTATGGGCTAAATATTGTCCGGACTGCCAAAAAATAGTCGATCCTACGTCACAGTGTAGTACTTTTCATATATTTGATAGAGAGATTAACCCTTCTACACTTCCCTATATTTCATTTTGTCTTATTTTTATTCTATTGATCATTCTAGTTATAGCTTATATATACAAATGAATTATACACATCTATGGATTTTGAATACTATTTATTTAAAAAAAACAAAAACAAAAACAAACAAAAAAATTTTAATATCACAAAATAAAATCATATTTGAGGAAATACACAGGCAATTGTATGAGCTATTACAAATATAGCTTCACCATCCACTATATCAATCACCACTGTAAAAGTAGTTTCGTTGTTGAGAATTTGGCCTACTGGATATCTTCCAGGAGCTGTTGTAAACCTTCCTTTATGCTTTGGAAGTATGTCTTCTCCCGCATAAACATGTACGGATGTCATAAATGACGATGGTTCACCGGAAACGTCTATAGTGTAAATAATAGTCACCTTATCTCCATCGTACTCAACCGTTACATTTCCTATTATTGTTCCTTTGTTGATATCACAATCAGCAGCTCCTGAATACAATTCCAAAGTGTAGTTTCCGGGAAAGAATGGACCATTAGTCCATCCCCAGTTATTGAAATTAGCACCATTTCTCTTTTCCTGCAAGTCCAAGAAACAGATATTGTCATCTGTGTGACGTCCATAGGCCGTTCCACACTTTGGTAACAATGAAGGAGACGGAGTAACTGATGATGTTGCGCTAGAGCTAGGGGTGTTGGAAGGAGTGTTTGATGGAGTATTAGAAGGAGTTATGCTAGAGCTAGGGGTATTGGAAGGAGTGTTGGACGGAGTGTTTGATGGAGTTCTGCTAGAGCTGGGAGTGTTGGATGGAGTATTTGATGGAGTGTTTGATGGAGTTCTACTAGAGCTGGGAGTATTGGACGGAGTGTTGGAGGGAGTGTTTGATGGAGTTCTGCTAGAACTAGGAGTGTTGGATGGAGTGTTGGAGGGAGTGTTTGATGGAGTTCTGCTAGAGCTGGGAGTATTGGACGGAGTATTGGAAGGAGTGTTTGATGGAGTTCTACTAGAGCTGGGAGTATTGGACGGAGTGTTGGAGGGAGTGTTGGAAGGAGTTCTGCTAGAGCTAGGAGTATTGGATGGAGTGTTGGAGGGAGTATTTGATGGAGTTCTACTAGAGCTGGGAGTATTGGACGGAGTGTTGGAGGGAGTGTTGGAAGGAGTTCTACTAGAACTGGGAGTATTGGATGGAGTGTTGGAGGGAGTGTTTGATGGAGTTCTACTAGAGCTGGGAGTATTAGAAGGAGTATTGGATGGTGTATTAGATGGAGTTACGCTTGAGCTGGGAGTATTGGAAGGAGTGTTGGAAGGAGTGTTGGAAGGAGTTCTACTAGAGCTAGGAGTGTTGGAAGGAGTGTTTGATGGAGTGTTGGAAGGAGTTCTGCTTGAACTAGGAGTGTTGGAGGGAGTGTTGGAGGGAGTATTAGATGGAGTTCTGCTTGAGCTGGGTGTGTTGGAAGGAGTGTTTGACGGGGTGTTGGACGGAGTTCTACTTGAACTAGGAGTATTGGATGGAGTATTTGATGGAGTGTTGGAAGGAGTATTTGATGAAGTGTTGGATGGAGTGTTTGACGGAGTATTAGATGGAGTGTTAGAGGGAGTGTTAGAGGGAGTTCTGCTTGAGCTGGGAGTGTTGGATGGTGTGTTAGAGGGAGTATTGGACGGAGTGTTGGACGGAGTTCTGCTTGAGCTGGGAGTATTGGAGGGAGTATTAGATGGAGTGTTGGAGGGAGTGTTTGATGGAGTTCTACTTGAGCTAGGAGTGTTGGAAGGAGTATTGGAGGGTGTGTTGGAGGGAGTGTTTGATGGAGTTCTACTTGAGCTGGGAGTATTGGATGCAGTATTAGATGGAGTGTTGGACGGAGTATTAGATGGAGTTCTACTTGAGCTAGGAGTGTTGGATGATGTGTTGGAGGAAGTGTTGGACGGAGTTCTACTTGAGCTAGGAGTGTTGGAAGGGGTGTTTGATGGAGTGTTGGACGGAGTTCTACTTGAGCTGGGAGTGTTGGATGATGTATTGGAGGAAGTGTTGGATGGAGTTCTACTAGAACTAGGAGTGTTTGATGGAGTGTTGGATGAAGTGTTTGATGGAGTTCTGCTCGAACTAGGAGTGTTAGAGGGGGTATTTGACGGACTGTTAGACGCAGTTCTACTCGGAGTAGGTATGGTAGATGGAGTGTTTGATGGACTAGGCGATGGTGTACACGGAATGAAGAGATCTCCTAATTCCTTAGCTGAGGATGTAGCAGCAGTCTCAGGATCAATTACACAAGGTCCATCACAAACGTTGGCATGCGCACGCCACAACAAATCAGTGTTCGTTTGATCGAACTCAAAACTGGCTTCCCAACCAACCAGCGTACTATTAGATACGACAAAAGCAAAAGGAGAGGTAATATTATATAGCACCACCTTTCCAGTCCCGTCGATATCAATCCATTGCTCACCTACCTTATCCTGTATTGTCCAGGGCGGAATGGTTAACACCAGAGCATATACGGTACAATTTAAGCATATTGAATCGCAATGAACATGAAGGTGTATATCTGCTGCGTGTGGTTTAGTTAGACAGTTTCCTGCCAAACACATCTGAAAACTTTGAACATCTGATGTTCCGATGATAGAATTCCAATCAGTAGGATCTCCATCCACTGTTATGGCTGTGGATAGCACAGAGCGTTTGTTAAATTTATGGTAGCCATCTTCTTGTGCTGCATAAGAGTACAAGATCAGACTCAGTAAAAGTGAGATTGTCAATCTCAACATCTTTTTTTTCTTGCGACAACTTAAAAATAATTAATTCGAGAATATGTATAAATAATTAAAGCTGTATAATATCGCAATTTTATTATCACACACACACACAAATATGTGTCGTTTTTGAAGGGGAAAAAAAAAGAAAAGAAGTGGATTAATAAATCATTGCCAACCGTACTTTATTAGATCAAAACCGATGCTACGTCTTCTAAATCTACGAGCTATTGTCATTGTAGTACCGCTACCACAGAAAGGATCACACACCAAATCACCAGGCTGAGTGCAAGCCTTAATGCATAGTTTTGGAATTTCCTCTGGATATGGAGCCACATGCGCAGTGGTATTGTGACATGATCTTACCATCCAAACATCCGATCTGTTACGTTTACCATTAGTCACCAACAACTGGGAAAATGAACCGGTGTATTTTATTTTGGTGCTGTTTGTCTTTTTCTTATACACTTTCCCGGCTGGTGTAATAGCTTCTTCCTGAATACATTTTCTATCAAATGCTGGTTTTTCCGATTTTGAAAACCACAAAATATAGTCTTTGCTAGGTTTGCAGCGAGTTTGACAGGCACCACTTGGTGGAGGAGTGGTTTTTGACCATATAATCTCTTGGTGAAATCTCCAACCTAATCTTCGCATCTCCAAAGTGAACAAATGATTAATACCAATCATATCTTTTTTAAATATTGATGGATACACATTTCTTGGATCGTTAAAATTCCTCCGAGCAATGGTATCTCCAAGCACGACAAAAATGCTACCGTCTTCTGCTAACCAGGACGCTTCATCCACTTCACCAAAGACATTTGCTAGATTTCGTGCAAAAAGAAAAGGTGTGTCCTCTGAGCCAAGTATCTCATTATCAATGTCGGCTGCGGGAATTGCCTCCCCGCGCCTCTCGCTTTTTTTTGGAGCATCGGCGTCCCTGCTCTTTATTTTTTTACAGTTATCCTTCACATTGAAATTTCTGCAGCGATAATATGGAGGTGATGTAACTATCAGTTGTGCTACATCACCACGCTTAGCTAACCATTTCAAACCCTTCTGTGCGCTTTTTTTTATAAAATTATTCCCGATTTTCCTTTTTTTCCTTTCTTTTTTACTGATCGGATTGACTGGCTTATAATAATCCTCTATCATAGCATTCATTTTGTAAAAATTAAAAAAAATACAAAATATAAATACATACACACACTGGTATTATTTTTTAAATGATTAAAAAAGAATATATATATATATACATATGTATATAATTTCTTATTTCTCTTCTTCTTCAATATAGAGATAAAAGTATGTGTATGTATGTATTAAAGGTATTTATTTTAATATCCCAAAGTAAATTACCAAATATGGAATTTAGATACCTAAAAAAAAAAGTACTCCTTTTTTTTTTTGTTAACCTCAGCAAAACTTAATAATCAACTTTAAAATATCGTAATAACAAAATGAATATTACTACTACTACCACTCCAGAGGATGATTGTAAAAAATTATACAAATACACTTAATCAATTGTGGTGGTGGTGGTGGTATTGGTGATTGTAGAGGAGTGGCAGACATCGTTTTTTGTTTTTTTTTTGTCAGTATTACATATTTTTTTTATTCTTTTTAGTGTTAGACCTAACCTACAAGAATCCATAAATAAATCCATATTATAACCATAATACTGTGAAAGCATGTTGACAAAAGTTAAGGAAGTATTTCCTCGGATGGTCTGTGAGGATAATGGATTATCCGAGAAGTTCCAACAACTTTTACTAGGATCCTCCATTTCTAAATATTTATCAAATCCTTCCACTTGCTCTTGCTCTTGCTCTTGCTCTTGCTCTTCCTCCTCCTCCGCTTGTTCTCGTTCTTCTTGTTCTAATAATAATCCTTTGTCTGATAATTCTTCTTCTTCATCATCATTACTATAATTTTCTTCTTCACCTTCACCTTCATCTTCCTCTTCATAATCAAAATCGTTGCCACGAATTTCATGATGATGATGGTGATTGCTGCTGCTGCTGCTGTTATTGTTATTGGTTCGGTTTACATTCTCAACCGAAATTGTTTTTGAAGAAGAAGAAGAAGAAGAAGAAGACGGGCGTCTTTTGTAAAACATAAACATTCCTTCGAAATCAAATACATTCTGCGATCCATTCCGCGTGACACATAATGAACACAATTCACAACCGAATAAAAGCCTTTCCACATCTAAGGACAAATATCCTCTCATTGAAGAATTTCGTATAAGTTGCTGAGACTCAGAAGAGACATCCTTTAATCCACGAAAACGCTTGTTCTTATTATTACTATTACTATTTTTGTTTACACTCTTTATTTCTTTCCTATATTCATCAGGCCATATCTGTTTCTGATAGTAGAAACAGCACCACTCCAACATCGACAGGAATTTGTGCATCATAGTCGCTTCGAAAATTTCGGTTCGACTATATTTCCGCATTTCGAAACTTATGTTTCTCAAATAGACAAGTCCGAAAGAGTCCATGGATTCATGATTGATTTCATCATCTAGATTCATCCAACGTTGCTCATACGATGATGATGATGATGATTGTTTCGTCGTCGTTGTCGTTGTTGTTGTCGTTGTCGTTGTCGTCTGTTCTTTAGTAAGTATTCCAGATTCATCCAGAATGCTGATATTACTAAGTTCATAGACGAACTTCTCATTGTAATTACCCAATAATGATACCAGTTGTTCTGTTATTAATTGAGTTTGTACATTTTTGAAGTGTTTGCTAATCATTACTTGACGCTCATCTCTTCTAGCGCACAAGGTGATTCTCTTCAGACACTCAACTTGAAGTGAAGGAGAAATCAAATCTGAACAAAGGAATTTATATAATGATTCTACTAGATTGAAATTCCGTTGTGGCAAATCCACGTCGGGCCAAGCTTCCCGTTGAGGACTATCCGGCTTTTCATCAAACTCTATCTTTACAAAATGACTTGACACTCCACCAGTTTCTCTATGCATTGATTGCTTAGTAGTAAAAAATAAAAGTAGTTCTGGAAATTCTTCCGGTACGCGCTGTTTAAAACTGGGATTGACCAACTTTTGTAAATCAGGCTGGTAAACATCGTACATCATCATCAGGTGTTCAATTTTCTCATATGAAAATAAGTGCATCATCCTGCTTTCTGAAAAATCAAGAAAGGCACAAATTACATCAAAAATTGTCAAACAGGAAAAGGCCCGATCAGAATAAATTTTCCGAATGCTGCGTACACGCTTATTACCGTTCTTGAATTTACGTGGCTCATTCCAAGATCCTTCTTTTTCTTTTTCTTTTCCTTTATCATGTTCACCAGTACTACTATTATTACTGCTGCTGCTGTTGCTCAATTCCCTCCTATATTGTTCCCTGAATTCCAGTTGCAATTCCCATTCCGTCCATCTAGATATAATCTTTGGTAGAAGATAGTAAACCTTAAATTCTTCCTCCTCTGGTCTGTATAATCGATCTTGTCCTCCTTTTCTGGTAGGCATAGAAATGAGTTGTTGTAATGTCTTTATCACCGTGTAACGCGCAATATCCGGTAATCTAATCTCACCAGAAAGAGAACCTCCTGCTGCTGCTTCTGCTTCTGCTGCTGCTTCTGCTTCTGCTTCTGCTTCTTCTGCTTCTGTTTCTATAGCTGGATTGTTGTTGCTGTTGCTGCTGCTGTTATTATTATTATTACTGCTGCTGCTGCATGATACGATTGGTTTACGATACCACATCCTTAACAAATGTGGTGAGAAGGTGACACGTTCCTTAAACCTATTCCATTTTGAGGCAACATAACCTGTGTTGGTTGTCTGCATAGCATACAATAATGAGAAACTTATCAAGACATATACACCCCCTTCCGGTGCATCAACCACCAATGGCGGAAGCATATATCGAATCAATTTACAATAACGACAGCTGTTGTCATAAGCAACTACAAAAGCATAGCGATTTACAAAATCATTAAAATGGAGACAGAGCCAGTTCCGACGATCCTGCTTTGGCAAACCGTTTATGAAACCGTAGAATTTTATACATTCAGGAAGATGTCGATCTGATTTCATCAATCTGTCAAAAACGAGACATGGAGGTAACACTTTGAAAATTGTGAAAGTCCACTTTCGATTGAAGACTTTGCAATTAAACATTACAGAGGAGCCATTAGTCTCTAATTGTGAATTTACGGGTAACACATGATCAGTAAGTACCCACGAAAAGCATTGCTGCAATCTATCTTTTTTGATGATCATGATTTCGTAACGCGATCTGTCTTCCTCGGTGAAACAAAAATGATGCAATTCTTTAAAACGCTGTTGATTCGGCATTAGACTACAGAAAGCGAATAACAACAACTCCGCCTGCCGCATAAGATCGGACCAATTCTCACAAAAGTTGATAATTTTCTGTTTAATGCGAGTATTTAGTAACTTCTTCTTTGGAAAATGCCCCATAATCAGCATGGAAGTGATGTGAAATAGTAGTTCGCAATCACATCGACTGTCAACGCTACAAATATGCGCTCCCTCACGATCGACAAACTGTTTCATACAAAATATAAGTAGGGCACACAAATGCCTGCTGAACCAACTCCTGCGACAGATGAGGTCGTTTTGATTCTTGCGATCTTTTATCAACATTTTATTAAATACCACCTCATTTCCTAATTGATTGAATGGTAATAATGTTGGAATATATTTTGAGCAGGATTGCAACACAAAATTTGGAATGTTTTCCAAAGATGTGATTGATTCTCTCCAACTTCTACAGTAGATTACTCTCAATGTGCAGACGTCATAAAAATCACGATCCGTTTCAAATTTCACATATTTTCCACCACCACCACCACCACCATCACTACCATCACTACCACCACCGTCTTCCTCCTTCTCCTTCTCCTTCTCCTTCTCCTCCTCCTCATATTTGATCGTATAGAAACGTTTTCTTATTCTGTTCCCAAATTCCAAGCTAACTCTATCAAGATGCTTTGTCAATCTTCGCAGATAACCGTTCTGTGCTGGTAATCTATATTCATGATGTCCTTGCTTAATTGCCCAATTCAACCTTTCCTGCTTCTTTTTTCCAATCCCAAGCAATTTTGCATCCATTTTTGTCTTTTTAATCATCGTTTTTAAACGTTGATCTTTCATTATTATTATTATTCAAAAGGGTGAAAAAAAAAATATATATATGTTGTTTATTTGATAATATAATAACAATGTGAATTCAGAATTTCGTTTATATTTACTTTTCTTCTATTTATATACACACACAAAGCACACAAAAGCAAAGCAAAGCAAAGCAAAAAGGAAAAAAAAACACGCATTATTTCTTCATATAGAAATAAAGACTCTATTTCCTTATATAGAAATACCGCCTTTCTAATCTCAATTTACTGATAATATTTGCATCGGCAACAAAAAAGTAGGGACGACGAACTGAGTTTTGAAATGCAATCGAGGTTGAAATTTAATAAGGTGGTGGAGGAGAAGCAGTGCAAGAGTGAAGGAGGAGGAGGAGCGGGTGGAAAAAAGGAGGACAGAAAAAAGAAACATCCCGTAAGTGTGAATGTGAATGTGAAAATCGAGAAAGTTGAGGAATCTCAGCAATCGTCTTTGTCAGGCAGAAGTAATAGTAATAGTAATAGTGATCGTAAAAAAAACAACAACAACAACAATAACAAAGAGAGGTTCAAAATTGAAGAAGAACGGAATGATAATAAAAAGTATATAGTCAAAGAGATAATTCTACAGAATGGATTTTTGAAATTAGAAGAAAAAGAAGAAATAGGAAAGGGAGGAGGAGGAGGTGGTGGTGGTGGTGGTGGTGGTAGTGGTGGTAGTGGTAGTGGTGCTGTTGAAAGAAAAGAGGACAGGAAAAGGAAACGTTTCACGAGTGTGAATGTTAAAATCGATAAAAGTGAGGAATCTGAGCGATCGTCGTGGTCAATCAGAAGTAACAATAGTCATAGTGATTATAAAAAAAACAATAACAATAACAATGAGAAGATCAAAATTGAAGAAGGAGAGGAACAAGATGATAGTAAAAAGAATATAGTTAAAGAGATAGTTCTACAGGATGGATCTGTGAAAAGAGGAGAAGAAATAGTGGAATGGTTGGTGACTATGATCGAGAATTCATCAAATGCGCGATTTATGGAATTGAGGAACCGGATTTTACGATATCATCAAACAGGAGACAAAAAACAAGCAATCATAGATTATTTTCAGGGGCTAACAAACATCGAGAGCGATAGCACCAGGGAGGCAATACAAATATTGATCAAAGAACAAAACGAAAGTCAGGATGAGGTAGAAGAAATGCCGAAGAAGAATGGAAGTGGAAGAATAACTAAATCTATCGAAAATTTACTACATGACGAAACTACTAGTGTTCATTACAAAAGTAACAAGAAAACTAAAAGAATCGATTCCGATACATACCATATTACTATATCTAAGGATATAAGGCATCTACATGAATTTGCTTATCAACAAGAAAATTATCCACGAGAACAAGCTGCTAATATGGTCACCAGTAATTCTACTAGTAGTAGTAGTAACAAAAAAAAGGTGGAATCAGACGCAGATCATAAGAACATGAGCTCATTCATGGCTTCCACTTACGACAATTATATGGTGAAAGTAAAGGTGCCATACTACGAAGAGTTGGCGAGATTGGATCAAAAAGATGAGGTTCATCTGAGTATCGTACCTCAAATCGGAGTAGCATATATCCAAAAAATGTTGATTGAGCCTCAATATCCCTTCCAGCCATGCCAAAAGCAAAATATGTGTGTGGGGAGACAAATGTGTAAAGATGGATTTACTCTGATGAGATTCATCCAACCAAGTGAATACAATGTGATCTTGGCTACTGGACAGCCTGCCAAAAAAAAGACCTATACTCCAGGTTTCTGCTACTTGTGTATTCTGAAGTTAATTACCTTGGATTGGCACAGAAACAGTGCAAACAATCATTCCAATTTAATGCTTGATACCCCTTTCCGGACCAAGGTAAACATACCAGATGGTTATAACATGAAAGGCATGATAGTACCATTATCTGGATTCACAGATGGATTAGCGGTTCCAATCCGAGAATTCAACTGTAGTGATTACATTGTCGGAGAAAGAGAAATTGATTATCCAGACCTAAACGAAGATGGAAATTGCAAAGTGAAAAAAATTAAATTGCGCTGTTATATAGAGAAAAATGTTTTTTTTTTTGCCCAGAATCAAAATCAAATTGATTGGTGGAGCTGCACCACTCTGCTGTCCCCTAGACTGTACTCCGAAGCAGAGACGAAGCAGTATGACCCCGAAGGAGTACTTTTCACTGAAATTTCTAAAAAATCAAAATTGCACTTTATTTCATCAGATCTGATGGACGGAATTCCTGCCCAACGTTGTTGTGATATTGGTATTGAACTGGAGGAAGTAATCTCAAATTCATTTTTATCCTTTCAATCAATATGTGAAAATCTAAAGTTATATGCGAAGAATGGTTTTAGTAATAGTATTATTATTAATAATAATAATAGCGATGATGGTGGTAACAACGGTAATAGTAATAGTAACAACAACAACAACAACACCAACTCCTCCTCCTCCTCCTCCTCCTCTTCCTCTTCCTCCTCTCTTTTCAACACATTCTTTGAACTCTTTGGTAATATACGATCCCATCTAGATATAGAAATAAATCAAATTGATACTAACTATAATCACAAAGATTCCTCTTCTTCTCCTTCTTCTTCTTCTTCTTCCTCTTCCTCTTCCTCTTCCTCTTCCTCTTCTACTCCTCCTCCTTCTTCTCCTTCACTCTATAACTACTCTGTTTTCTATGCATTACACTTGCGCGTGAATGTGGCTGCTGAGATTTTGCAAAAGAGTCGTCAATATTTTATATCGAAGGTTAAATCATCAAAAGGAATAATCAACCAACGAAAACAATTACGTTCCATAATGTCCTATATTGATATGGTTACTGGCTCCATCTGGACTTCTTTGAATGTCAAATTGTTAGAATTTATCAAATCTCATTTCACCTTAGTACTCTGGTTCAAAAAACAGATAAATCAGGGTCTAGATTTTTCTGATTCGGAAATTGAAAGGTGTGGAGATTGGCACTACACTCTTAAACCTACCCCTGCTCCAGCACTATTTCCCAGAGATCTTAAGCGAAATATAATAAAATCAGAACTGAAGAAAAAACCGGCTCCTTATCAACTCGCATATGATAATTATCTGCTTCATCGAAATGATTTTATGCCGAAATACCAACCTCTGAATCCCGATTTTATTGGAAATGAACAATTATTTCAAAAGCTAGTATTCTCTGAATTCGACAAAGCTCTACGTGTTATGAAGAAACTTGATATTTCTTACAAAGAAAGGATGATAATGACAGTGGATAGAACTCAAAAACTATTCTGTCATTGGTATCCTTCTAATATTCACGATAAAATTATGACCACCACCAATCCCGATCAACTTAACATTGTACTTTTGCTACTCACTCGCGTGAATGAAATACTGCATCTGATGCTACTCTATGGAGATGAACTTAACCGAACACATGATACTGATGCTGACAATAATTTTCAGATGGATAAATCACATCTTGAACAATTCAGTTTGGAACCAGATCAAGCCAAATTGGTGTGTTTAGAATTATTCTCTCGCATGGGGAATTCATTTGCTTCCACTCTCACCAAGAAACGAGCTGTTTCAAAAGCGATTTATGTTAGGGATGACAGTGAAACATTGGAAAAACTATGTGATGCATGCTACGAACTGAGAATGCATTGTAATACTCATCTAGCATTGGCTCGCGCAATTCAAGATCAATTAGCCTTCACTGATTTCGAATTTTTTAAGGTGAGACTATACGTAGATGGTGAGATATCGTTGTATTTACAAAACTACCCAGATCCGCTGCGTTTCATAGGCGAAGAAGATCTTCCAGACATGACACATTCTATGAGTAAGATAAATTTCTCAGTAAATAATCAGTACGATGGAGAATTTTACAGGATGATTCGAAAATTCTTTCCTGGCGTCTGTTTCAATCGAGAGATCATAAAGAAATTCGTGCACAATTTGAGTAACAATGATGCTTATATGAAATGGACACTGGCTTGCTTCAGAGTATCGTTGATGGGTTCTTATCGCAGATGCAGACGCTGGCCAAATTTTACTGGAATGTTATCTTTATATGTGTGGACGCAACTCTACATGGACCAGACTACATTGATAAATTTCATTCAGCGAAATGAGCATCTGAGCATAAACTCAATGCGTGAATTCATAATCCTCATGACTGAGAAGAATGGTGCCTTCGATACACATCTGCGAGAATATTTCAGCAAATGGGACGAGTTTAAGCAGAAAGTTGGAGCGATAATGGACACCGCTCGTTTCTATCATCGCGTGACCGGTCATTATGAAGGAGTCAATAATCTAATCACCAAAACATTTGAAGCGAGTACTCAGAAACCGGTATTCCGCGCCAACTCTGTGGGATTCCGTGGATCTTATATCAAAATAATGAAGAATTTGGAAACATATAGCAAATACGTAGCAGAGTCACAAAAATATGATGAGGCAGTACCAATGGAAGAGCGAAAGAAAAATGTTTTGAATAAGCAGACACGCGAAAAGTTGGATTACCATGTCTCTTGTATGGTTCCAGCGGGTGAGATAGATACTGACTGTTTAGAAAAGGTGGGACTTAGTAAATCCGGAATCTATAAACTGGTCTACATGATGAGGAGATTCCTTAGTAGAGATCCTGACATAGAAATCCACAAAACTATATACACGCTTTCAAAAGAGGATTATGAAATCATATACTACTTTTTCTATGCTGTACAACAACATTTCAACATCACACATGTGGAGATGCCAGCTGATATAGCAGCACAGCAGGATAAGGCACTTCGTCGACGCTTCAATGTGAAGGACGATGAACCGATTCTCTCCAGTATGACCACCTTGGCATTGGTGCCCGATCATGGCCTCACCGTTTCTCACACAGCAGAAACTGGAGAAAATAGTATGGGCAATAGGCGTTGCACCTTCAATACTGAAAAGAGGAAATATTTTCATGACAAAAAGCAGACCACAAATAAATCCAAGTTGAACAAAACTAAAATATCGATGTTGGCGGTAGAAGAAGCCTGTGAATCGCAGATGAATTATAGATTGAGACTCAAAACACACCACCACTCCCATCGCAAGCCGCCGCCGCCCACTCCCAAAAAACCCGTATTGCCACTAAAAGGAACTCGCCATAAATTAGTAGTGAAGTATCTTCAACCCTGCAAAAAGACACCTATCCGTTTCTTCAACTTGCGCAGTCGCATCATCCAGTTTGTGAAATCTAACAGCACCATGAGCGCAGATTCTTATACAATATGTCCAAAGTGTGGCCAGACCTTCCTCTTCTCCATATTAAAGTATGGTCCAAATGGATTGAGTTGTGGTAAATGCGATTATCATGAGAACGCTAACATGAATGATGAATATTGTCACTCTTGTAGATATCGTCCAAGGTCTCCCCACGAGATAAAAAGATGGCTCTGTATTGATGATGTATATGGTACATACGACATCGTAAAGCACATCACTTGTGCAGACTGCTCCCAAAAGGTCCATCCATCTGTAACTGAACACGAAATCGTCTTCTCTTCATTAGTAATTCACAGAAAAGTCGAACAAAATATACACAAACTCCTGCGTTCTCGCCGTGGTAAACGTTTTACTGGTTCATTTCACGGTATCAATACCAATTATAATAATAATAATAATAACAATCAAAAATTCCGATCTTGATCTTTTTTTTCTCTCTAATAATGTATATATGTGTGTATATTTCTATATTTATCATATAGTGCATAATAATAAATTTTGATTTTTATTTAAGTACTTATAAAAACTATATTAATTATATAAATGTATGAATGAATAATAATTGTGTATTGTATTGCTAATAACAATTAAAGTAAGTAAGTAAGTAAATAAGTGAATAATAGATACACATATATATTTATCCACAAAATAATGACACATTCTTATCATCGACAACGAGAATATCAAAATCATAGTGTAGGAGAAGAAAGAGGAGGAGGAGGAGGAGGAAGAGGTTGGTTCTATATACAAATAATAATTTGGCTATGTGTAATAGCTGTGTTTGTCTACAGCATTTTTGTTCACGCATTTATTGTTAGTGGGAATCATCATCATGAAAACTCTTCTTCGCACAGCAGACACTTCTCCGAAAAATCAGAACATAAGCAGCAGCAGCAACATCACCACCACTACAAATCGCTGGATTGTAAAGATCACAGCTTCTCTGGATCCAAAGATTATCGTCATCATAATGGTTCAAATTCTCATCCAGCAGGTCTGGGATCAACTCGTTCCTATCTTAGATACTATTCTAAACCAAACAGTTGTTGTGCTGATTATTTACCCGAACCCCGAAAACTGAGTGACAGATTCTGTCGTCAGAAGGTTAAATTGGAACCAAATAAACACAGACTGTCAGCAATGTCTTGGATATGGGGTCAATGGGTTGATCACAGCATAACGTTGGTGAAAGATGTGCCAGGAACTCGTATAGCTATTGCTGGAGTTCAAGGAATCAGGGAATCTGAACATACAATATCAACAGATCTCAATGGAAAACCACAATATATAAATTCGCTATCATGCTTTCTGGATGCTTCAACTGTTTATGGTAGTGACGATGAATTTGCGCACACCCTGCGCGAGCATAGTAGAGGTCGGATGAGAGTGGGCTATTACGATTACGGTACCGGATTACCTGCCGACGAAGATAACAATGGCAAATCATATCTAGCGGGAGATGTACGGGCTGGTGAGAACAGTGCCTTAACTGCGATGCACACAATCTGGCTGCTAGAACACAATTGGTGGGCGGATCGACTGAACAGAGATCATCCAGATTGGGATGATGAGAAAATATATCAGCAATCTCGCGCCTGTGTAACTGCGGAAATCCAGTGCATCACCTACAATGAATTCCTACCTGCGTTACTAGGAAAGTACGCGCCTGATAATGACAACAACAATAATTGTTACAATCCGATCTTGGATCCAAGTTTATACAATGAATTCTCAGCAGCTTCCTACAGATTCGGTCACAGCATGGTGAATGAAGAGTTGGAATGCTCAAATGGTCAGAGGATAAGTCTTCGAGACGCATTTTTCGTGGAAACACCACTAGGAGGAAACTTCTTCAATAAAGCCAAACCTCATGAAATACTTCATGGCGCTACAAGACAAATCTGTAATGAAATAGATACAAAAATGGTCGAAGCGATGCGTAATTTCCTATTCTCAAATACCAGCACCAATCCGATCCCACCAGTGGATTTAGCAGCCATGAACATTGCCAGAGGTCGCCACCACAAACTTCCTAGCTATACTGAAATGCGCTGGATGTTTGGTGGTGAACCGGTACATGATTGGGATGACATGTGCAAAGACGAAGAACTCAAGCATGCAATGAAGGAAGAATATGGCGAGTACGAATGGGACTGTGTAGATTTGTGGCTAGGACTTCTCATGGAAGATCATGAATATGACGTTCCATTAGGAAAGACACTGGCTAAAATGTTAGCGCATCAATTCACTTTGATAAGAGACGGAGACGCACATTTTTATCGGTGGAATAAACGGATAAAAAAATATCTTACTGAAATAGAAAATTGTAAATTGATGGATGTTTTACGTAGACATTCAAAAGGTATGTCAGATCATGCTTACAAAAGAGACGCATTCCATGTATAATCATTTTCTTTCTTTTTTCCATTATCTCCCTCTCTCCCTCCCTCACTATCTCTATGATATATATATATCTCTTTATATTTTCTCGAAATAATTTGTAACTATAAAAAAAAAAATATTCCCCCCCCCTTTTTTTTTTTTTTCAATTTTTAAATTTTACAATTTCCTTACATATATAAATATCAAATTTTATTTAATAAAAAATCTTATAAAAATTAAAAAATAAGAAAAAAAAATCAAAAAAAAAAAAAAAAAAAAAAAAAAAAAAAAAAAAAAAAAAAACACAATATTTATAAAATTTAAAAAAAAACAAAAGAAAAACAAAAAAAAACAAAAAAAAAAAAAAAAAAAAAAAAAGAGACCAGAATCTTTTTTTAATTTTCTCGCAAAAAAAACATGCCTACTTATTCCTCAAACGATTATCTGTATAATGATTCTGTCCTGAGACATTACAATTCCTTCAAAGCCGGATTTCCCGGTTTAACAGTGAGCGATTTCGTAAAGTATGGAGCAGCCTCCTGGTACAAAGGGAATGTCATACGCAGCATAAAATTGCACATAGCAAATCCTACCCGTATCGTGAATTTCAGGGTATTGGTGCAGCAAGAGGATTGGTATACATCCCTGTGCAATGAGGTGGCAAAAGTTCTTGGAAAAAACAATCAGTTGGATCTGTATTATGGCGAACGACGTTTGGATCAACTTCATATTAATACCCTACGCCGGCTTCCCCGCAATGCAATCGTCTACAAGATTGATATCAGTAAATCGATCCATGCGGTGAAATTTAGGCACAAACAACTCCTCAGTCGTGTTCCTCAATACGATATGGGGAGTTCGGTCAATCTGAATCATTCATGTAGGACATTCCTGATGAATTGGACAAGTTACTTTGCAAAAAAACTCGGACTAGTACTCAGTTCATTGAAGAGTAAGATTCACGATGTGCTTACATTCGATTGTCTTCGAAAATTGGTTGGAAAAACTCTGAGAAGTAAAAAGGTGTACAAGGATGTGGCTTGTGTACAAGAAAGACGTTCAGATATTTATCCTGATTATGTTTCATTCTTCAAACATATGGGAACAAAAGACCTTGCCAAGAATGAATCTTCAGTAATAAATGTATTATCGAGAGAATTGCCAAGATGCCTGAAAAAGAGAAAAGGGGTGGGTAATTACCGTGTGCATCACAGCCGTGATCATTGTTACAAAACTGCCATTGAACAACAACCAGATTATGCATCAATGAATGAATCTGAACGCCGACTTCAAGAGGCACTATTATGTATGAATTTACATCATCATCTTATCAGAAAGCATCCTCTCTCCTCTAGTTGTCCACATAAATCACCCGCTGCCAAAATTCATTATGGAGTCAAGGGAATGGGAAAACCATGTGAACTCCACTTCAAGAAAGAAGACTATCTCACCACATCTTCTGACGAAAGTTCTAGTTGTAGCTCTAGCGATCATGAAAGAGAAGGAGAAGGAGAAGAAGGTAAACATTTTGTGGTGCTTAGTAATTCTGCTGATTCTTCTTCTTCTTCTAGGATATTGAAGAAGAAAAAGAAGAAGAAGCATCATCATCATCGGAGTCATAGGAGAAAATATTCAAGTTGCAGCAGAAGCAGAAGTAGCAGTTGTAGTAGTAGTAGTTCTGATTCTGATATCGGAAGAGATAGAAAACTCTATTCCTATTCTCATGTGGGGGACGAGCTTGAATGTGATTCTTCTTCTTCTTCCTCTTCTTCTGTTCGCGAAAATGCGAAACAGGAAGAAACTGCTGTAGATTCAGTTGAATGTAATATGCAAAATTGTTGTGAATTTGATTCAGATAAGAAGGAGGAGGAGGAAAGTATTGGATTCATCCCTTCTCGTCTTAAAAAAGCATTTGTAAAATCAGGTTTATCTCCTCGTCTTAAAGAATTAATGGTAAAGGCAGGTTTAACTCCTATCCCGAGCGCATTTAGAAACAGGAATGATATAGTTGGATTGATTTTATCAAACGAATGGGCAAGTAAACTGGTTATTAAACAAACAGAGAAACTTATGAAATACAAACTGTTTGATTTGCTTTTGCACTATGATGCCAGATTCGACCTTTTAAAAGGTGCTGGATTCAATCCTGGGCAGCCAATTAATATATTTTCCGGGAGTATGTTTCTTCCTATTCCCAAAACTATTGAAGAAGAAAAGACAAATTCTTCAAATTTCGAAAAGCTAAAAGGTTTTCTCGAAAAATTGGAAAAAGACAACGAATACATAATATCTATTCCAAATGATGATATTCTCGACAAAATATTCAAAAAACCAGCTGCTGTAAAGATTGCAGTAGCTAGAACGATAGTACAATTTAAAACATTAACACCATTCGAGAGAACAGTTAGTCTTTCTAATGGAAATTTTGTATTGATGAATCCTAAATTTGAAGAAGAAGGTGATTTTAAAAAGATTTTCAGATATCTTGTGGAAACCCCAAGACCCACAACTGATGTTATGAACAAGGCAATCGATAAAATCCTTACTACTACAGGAAGCAGTTCTTCAGCTTCCTCTTCTCTTATAGGAGACGAAGAAGCTGAAGAAGTAGATCATGATTGCTGTGGAACTGGTTCTGGAGAGGAGGAGGAAGAGGAGGAGCCACAAGAGAGTATTGAATTCAAACCTTCAGAACTGATTCCAGCATTTAAAGATCCATCACTATTGAAATTATTAAACCGAAAGGATCTTCAACGAATGGTAAAATTACTCGGTTGGGCAAAGGAACTGGTTAAAAAAAAAACTACACATTACAAGTTATTGGCTTTGCTTCATGATTTCGATGTCCAAAAGTATGTGTTAGATGAAAAAAATCCAACTGCCAAATTTGAACTAAAGGTATTTTCTTTCAACAGTACCTTCCCCAAAGCTGATGATACAAAAACGGAGAATGATAATTTACGAACTTTACGTAATTCGAAATTTGATTTAGGGAAGCTAGATAATAATGATTTTGTGTTATCAATTCCGAAAGTTAGTACAATAAATAAAATGTTCAACGCACCAGAACTTCTAAAAATGGAGGCCTTGACGATGATTGTGAAATTAAAACCAAAAACACTTGAAACTAAATCCGAATATAATGGAAGGTTTATATTGGGTATTCTGAAAAGAGACGGGGAAAGTGAATCCGTTCAACAAGAATATTTTATGAAAACAGATTTTGCAAGTCCATTGCTTGAGAGGAAACTCAATAAATTATTATCATTACCGAAAGAATTTAGAAACAGAAAGGACATATTGGATATGGTTAAAGAAAACGATTGGGCATCAAATTTAATTGATGAAAATCCTATAAATTATAAACTATTGGATTTGCTTATTCGATATAATGCCATCAATTTCTTGAATATATCGCCAAATACTTCCACAAAACAACTAATGATACTTTCCTCGGAACAAATTCTTCCTCGAAAATTATCCAAACAATTGGATGTTTCACAAGGACTTAATTTCATTGACTTGAAAATTAAATTGGAAAAATTTAAAGAAGAAGCCGAAATAGAGATAACTATTCCAAGTGATAAAACTCTAAATAAACTATTTCAATCATCAGACATTATAAAAGATTTTGCTGCCGCGGAGATGGTAAAAATTAGTTTCGGGATACGTAAAGGAAAGACTAATTACAACGGGAAATTTAAATTTGGTATTGACAGAGGTGGAGTTAGAGGGCTTGAAACAATAATTGTACCATATTTTGTGAGAACAAAACTTGCAGGTGTAAATTTTGAAAATCAACTCAACAATATTTTGATTGGGAAGATTTCATCGGCAATTTATTCTGAGGGCAATGGACTTCATCGTTCTCTTGTAGCGGATGAGTTTGAATGTGACGCTGGATGTTATGGAGCTGATTCTGAGAAGGAACATCAGGAGGAGCAGGAGGAGCAGGAGCAGAAGTCAGATGAAAATATTGGCTTCAAACCTGGCAAAACGGATAAAAAATTAGCTTTACGATTCACTGATCCAGTCACGCTAAAATTAGTAAACAGATTGGATATTAAGAAAATGATTTCTGCAAATCCATGGGTAGCTAAACTGGTAAAAGGAACACCTCTAAACTACAAATTGTTAGATTTGCTTATCCTCTATGATATCAGATTCAATTTGGAGGAGAAGCCTAAAGCTGCGATCCCAGCTCCTGTTAAAGCTGGGGTCCCAACTCCTGTTAAAGCTGCGATCCCAGCTCCTGTTAGAGCTGGGATCGATCCTAAAAAAGCAGTGAACATATTTTCCGGGGGCATGTTGATTCCTTCTCCTGCTGGAGACACTGCACTTGCTGGTGATAATCTTCTAAAGTTTAAATGGATAAGATCAGGTCTTCAAGAATTGCCAGCTGGTTATGAATACCAGATAAAGATTCCAGACGATGAGAATCTAACTGAAATATTCAAAAAATCACTCAAATTTAAATTGGACCTCCTTATTCATATAGTGAACTATGTAAAATCCCCAGTTAGAACGACGACGAGCGCTGATAAAGGAACCTTTAAATTGACAATACAAAAACTTCATGGTGTTGAAATTTATGATCATTCATATTTTGTGAATGTAGAACCCGCAAATAAAGATCATAATATAACAATTCGGGGACTTCTGATTGGCGGTATTTCATCGGAGATTAAATCTAACTCTAATTCTAATTCTAACTCTTAAAATGAAGATGGAACAATCCACTTCTTTGGCAAAAAAATTGACAATTTTGAGCTAGGACATGATATGAACATGATAGAAGAAGAAGAAGAAGATACTAGTTCTTCTTCTTCCACAAATGATTCATTTAAGAAAATAAAGGTCAGATTCGATGAACAGAGTAATCGTAGAATCTATTCCAAGTTGGATGAATATGAGAATTCAGATGCCGTGACCAAAAAAGTAGGACATCAAATGGATAATAATAATAACAACATCATGGGATATTCAGAATCGGAATCGGATAATGATGATGAGCATGAGCATGAGCATAACAACTATGATTCCGGTAAGTCGACTATAGCCAATTGTGTAGGAAAAACAAGAAGACGTGAAAAGGTAATTAAAGCTCACAAATTTCACATGCCCCTACTTCCAGCAGCTGATTTCCCTATTGATGATGATGATGAAGAAGATGAACCAAGACCGGAATCTGAAGAAGAAGAAGGAGGTAGTCACGAAGAAGAAGGTAGTGAATCTTTGATTATTCGCCAATCGGCAATAACAACAACTTCTTCTGATTCCAATTCGAGAAATAGATCTGTACAGAAATCAGTAGCTTCGCAACTTCAAGGCCGCTATTCCAATGATAGTGAAGACGAATATAATAACAATAATGATTTATTAGATGATGATGATGATGATGATGCTGGACAAATGAGCGATTATTCTGGGGAAGAGTTCAGTAATATTGCTGCCGGAATAAATTTTGAACATAATGGATATAACTCTGAAGAGGATGAGGAACAGGAGGAGGAGGAACAGGAGGAGGTTATAGATGATGATCATCCGGAATTTGTATCCAATTTCATGAAATCATTCGACAGAAATTACGAACTTGGCAAAATCCCAATTCCACCTGGAGATAACGCACTCATTGTATTCCCGATATCTAATAAGCAACTCCTCAGCAACTCTTCTTCTTCTTCTTCTTCTTCCTACTATCAAGGAAAGAATGGAATTCCAGCTGAAGTTCTAGAATCTCACACAGTCGCAGCTACTCTGGATTCTGACCGATTCAAACTCGCTCGGGACAAATATTTTTATGTTTCAAGTATTAATCAAACCGGAATTCACATGGAGACAGATAAGGTTTGCACAACTGATGAATCCACTAAGGAGAAACGAAAATATGTTAATATAATTAAAGAATATATGCATCCAATACACAAGAATGTTCATGTCATTACCAGTGAGATGCCAATCAGTTACTTTTCTCAATAAAAAAAAAAAGGGAGTGCCTTTCAATTGAAACATTTACATATATACGTATGTATGTATGTATATCTATCTATCTATATATATATTTACCGGCATGCATGCATGCATATATATCTGCTGGGTTTTAGTTAGTAGGATATTATAAACTGCTTTTTTTTTTTTATTTGTTTATATTTATAATAAAAAAAAAAATTTTTATTCTTTC
>SDBS01001730.1_pt1 | contig 22092 bp, 16 predicted proteins | sample 2277091 | NCBI WGS metagenome assembly SDBS01 (sample SAMN10404972, study PRJNA504765) | marine sediment metagenome | isolation source: marine sediment core GS10_PC15, 163 cmbsf | place: Arctic Ocean: Southern Knipovich Ridge | collected 2010
CTGATAATTAAATTTAATCCCTGGAATTTTTCGGATCAGAACGAGCTTATTAAAGACTTTTTTAATTCACTTATTGAATCAATAAAGCAAAGCAGCAGCAAACAGAATGATGATCGTGTAAAAAAGATTAAGGAATACTCTTCTAAGCTACTTAAACAAAGCGAGTTGGAAATCAAACCTGAAATTTCCATTTTGGGTGTTTTAAAATTCAAGTTGGGAGAATTCCATAAATTTGGTATCGAGGAACCTTTAGAAAAACAAAAAGAGATTGTAAATGAAATATTGAAAGGACTTGGAAGGAGGATTATTGTTGTTATTGACGATATTGACCGCCTAGATCAAAATGAAACAAAGCTAATATTTAAGCTTGTTAAAATCACTGGGAATTTTTCTAACACTATATTTATATTAGCATATGATAGAGGAAGAATTTGCACAAAAATTAATGAGCAAGAAATTGGTGAAGAATATTTAAAAAAAATAATCCAAGTAAGCTTTACATTACCGAAGCCAGATCCTCAAGATTTATTAAAAATATTATTTAGTGATATTGATTCGGTTATTAAAGATTTTGATGACAAGTATTGGGATGAAGTGAGATGGGGAAATCTTTTTCATTCTGGTTTCAATAAGTTATTTCCTACGATCAGAGATATTAAACGCTATATTAGTAGTCTGAGCCTAGATTTGGAGGTTATAGGAAAAGAAGAGATTAATCCCATAGACTTTTTAGGGATTGAAGCCATCCGCGTGTTTACTCCTCAAGTATATTTGGCCATGACGGACGAAAAAAGAGCATTTACTACGACAGATAGTTATTTTCTTGGATTTAACGATACAAAAGAGCGAGACACTAGAAAGACGATTTGCGAAGAAGTGATTGGTAAATCTCCATCTAATCTTACTGAATTCATCAAAGATATTATTAAAAATCTTTTCCCTCAAGTTAAAGGACTTTATTCAAATACTCAATATGGGAATGACTGGCAACAGCAGTGGAGACAACAATTGATGGTTTGTTCCGAAGATATGTTTGATAAATATTTTTCCCTTTCTGTTCCGTCTTCAACTCTTTCAGAAAAAAGTCTGAAAGATTTATTGTCGACAGTGAGTGAAACGGATTCATTCACTGAAAATTTAAAAAAATTCCAAAAAGAAGATAAATTAAGACTTGTTCTCGATAGATTATTAGACTATTTAGATGAATTAAATGACCAACATAAAGAAAATATGCTTATTGCTGTTTTTGATTATGCAGAAAACCTAAAAGATAGAAAAAGGGGCCTCTTTGATCTTCAAGATGTAGATTCATTAGTTCTTCGACTTGGATATAAGATATCAAAAAGAATTTTAAAAGAGAAACGAGTTGATTTTATTCTTAAAATCCTTGAAGAAACAGAAAGCATATTTTCTCCAATTCATTTTGTTAGTGTTTTAAATCAAGAGCTCGAAAAGATGGAAAAAAAGGAATCACAAGAAGATCCTTTGTTAACCAAAGAAGAGGTGGAGATAATTAAAAAGAAATGTCTCGAAAAAATTAAGAATGCATCAAGAAGCAATATCTTACAAAAAAACAAGGCCTTCATATATATTTTAGGCAGATGGAAAGAATGGGAATCTGAGGAATCTGTAAGAGAATATATTTCCGAAATTCTTAAGACTGATGATGGTCTATTTGATTTTCTTAATGGATTTGTATCAGAATCCTTGTCTCAAGGAGCTGAGGATTTAGTTCCAAGGAGAATAAAGAGAATTGACAAAAAGACTATTGAACATTTCATTGATATTCAGGAATTAAATAAACAAGTCGAGTCTATTGACGAATCAAGCTTGGACAATGAGAAAGCTGATCTGATCAAATTATTTAAAAAACCAGAAAAGGATCGTTTCGGGGAGGATTAGAAGATCCATCTCTGAATTAAAATAATTATCAGTACAAAGATAATTTTCAATGTAAGAGTCTTTTACATTCCAATTCATGAATTGTCTCATTTGTGTCCGTGTATCCACGGACAAACAAGCTCATGTTATAGATGAAAAATTTAAATATGAGGAATTCTTCTAACACTATGATTAACAATATTTTCAATTTAAAAAGAGATGAATCTGGAATGAGAACAAATGATCCAATTGAAAAGAAACTGCCTCATCTTTATAAGGCTCATGATAAACTGATTCAGAAGGCTGATCCCTATAATCATGAACTGAGTTCTTCTCTGGAAGAGCTTGCTAACTTTCTTGGATATAAAGCTCATGAGGTACGAAATATTCTTAAGGATTTATCTAAATTAAATTTGATCAGTATTGAAAGAAATAAAGAAAAAGATCAATACAAGATTAAACTTCTTGTCAATTGACTACTTCTTGATAAAATATATGCAAAGATTTTTTTTTGATAATGTTATGTGGTATAATTCTAATAAGAGTTATTTGAAAAATTTTTTCAATTACATAAACGAGTTGAAGTAAAAAAAAGATGGCCTGTCCGTCTCTTTGTCGGCTTTTTAATTTATAAATTGTAACTTTATCACAAATGTGAAGTCTATACTGAGGGAGGATAGAATGTATCAGCTGAGAAGATCTTTATTTTCAATAGAACTGTTTGGGATAATTATTCTATTTCTTGGTATTCTGTCGTTTGCTTCGAACTGTGAATCCGTAGAAAAGCAAATAATTATTGGTAAAACAGATGCCGAGATTCTAATAGAGAAGGGAAGAGCAAGTTCGCTTTTGGCATTATCTGAAGAGGAATACGATAAAATTGCCGAGATGCTAGCCAAACAAACCAAGTTCATTGTCCTTCGCAAGAAGCTTGAAACCTCGAAAGAAACTATGTATGGATACAACTTCCCTCACGGCAGAGATTATCGAGTCGGTTTCTCTCTTATGGGAAATGACCAGCTAGGATATAATCTTTGTCCTGATCTTGATGGCAATGGAGATTTAAATAATGATCCAGTTTATGAATTTGACCTGAAAAATGACCAGTATATACTAGAATTTGATGAATCCATTCCTAGTCTGGAAAAGAGTGACACAGTTCCAACTCGCCTAAAATTCTTGTTGGTGATATCGTCATCGAAGAGGCCAGGTGTAGAAGGGCCGCAAACTAACATTTTACTTTACAATGAGTTCGTTCGCTATGGAAAACTACATGTTGGCGATAGGGATATTACATTTGCATTGCGAGGAAAAGGAGAAGTATATGGAATGCCTCATCAGGATGTTTTCTTCGATATGAATGGGGATGGAGAATTCGATTTATCCAGGATTCGTTCTCTTGAAAAGTATCTTGTTTCTGAAAAGTATGTAAATCTGGGCGGTTGGAGTTATGAATTTCTTGTTGACCCTAAAGGGGAAAACCTGAAGCTTGTACCATTACAGAATAAGCGAGAGCCACGTATAGAGTTAATCGCTGGTTACATGGTTCCGGATTTTAATTTCATCGATATGAATGGTATATCTCGTAGTTTTTCCGAGTACCGAGATAAGATAGTATTGCTCGAATTTTGGGGATATTGGTGCGCTCCCTGTTGGGAAGCAGCCCCTTATCTTATGAAGGCCTACGCGGATTACCATGATCAGGGATTTGACGTGCTTGGCATTCATTTAGGAGACGAGAAAGAAAAAATTCAGGATTTTCTTAAAAAATTCAAGATGTATTGGACTCAGATTATTGAAACTGATAGCAATTGTCCTGTACATGATCTCTTTCGAGTGGATCGCTGGCCTACATATTTTCTGATTGATCGGGATGGTAAGATCATTTCTGATGAATTACAGGCAGAACAGCTTGAGGAAGAATTGAAAAGGATTTACAGCCTGAATCAATAAACCTGATAATTCATCCTTATTTGGATTTGAACTGATTTGGATGCTGTAAAAGATCTGGCTATAAAAGTAGTTCTTTTAGCGGATCCAGTTTGAATCGACCCAATTGGGAGTGTTCTCTCTGCTCAGTTAAGCATCTCCGTTTGACTGTTGTTCTGAGACTTTGTATTCGGGTAAACAGAGCCCGCTAATCAAATTGGCCGAAATGACAGCGCAAAGATGGGCTTTTTCATTAAGGAACTCAAAAGTCGTCATAATTCTTCCTAATCCAAGTTCGGACTTTATATTTTGTCTCCAAGATCAGAGATTTCATATTCTCCTTTCTTCTCATAAAAAGTTCGAACGTCCTCTACTACGGTGCCCCCCAGGATGTAAGTAAAAATTGCTTTTTTAAGCAAGTTCTTCTTACTTTATTTAATTATTTAATAGAAATAAAATAACAAGAAGAGGATTATCGATTATTATGGTAGATCAAATTAGGCCCAACAAAGCGGAAAAAGAATTTTTAAATCTTGCCTACAACAGATTTTACGATATCTTTGAAGAAATAATGTCTGATCCATTCTGGAGAAAAAACAAGTACTATCGTTTTAATAAATTGAGGGAATGTTTCTTAATATATTCAGAACTGATAAACTATTTGCCAATCCAGTGGGTACTGGAACATATTAAGAAAACCCGACCTCCAACGGAAGAAAGAATTGGAAGAGGTTTATTTAAAATAATTAGAAATCTCTTGGTTCATTTCCCATTTTTTGATAGTTGGGACGAGGTATGGTTTAACAAATCGTTAGTCAACTGGTGTAAAGAAGGTCAATCTATCGATAAATTTTTTAAGAAATACGAAAAACATGATCCAATAAAATATCGATTCTGGGATACAATTAAAAAAGAAATGACATATATAAGCATAAATTTTCCTGGGGATTATCATAAAGATAAAAAGATTTTTCTAAAAAAAATTCTAACGGAAAAAAATGGAGTTGAATTTTCAGTTATTTTAATGAAGAAGATTCTCGATACACAAATTGAAAAATAGATGTTTTTCAACTTGTAGTGATTGATATCAACTCAAAAAAATCTTATAATTTTCCGATTGAAAGTCATATTTTCTGTCTCATTTACTAAAATCCGGCAACCAGAAGCTTTCCCAGTTTTTCATAATCCAGGTTCGAACTTTGTGCATTGCGGGGAGTACTATGGGATTTTTAGAGTAGAACTCATGTAATTTAGCTTCATTAAGGCCATTTATTTTAGGTTCGAACCTAGGGTTTTTAATATCTCTGCCTTCTTTGGAGGAGTTCCCTTATTAAACCAATATATGGCATAACGAACATAATTAAAGGTTTTTTCCCCGATTTCAAACCACTTGTCAATCCTACCATTTGTATCCGACAAAATCTCTTCAAGTCGAGTTTTCTCTTTCATAAGCTCGGCTTTTTGTTTCGCATAATCTTCATCAGAAAGGAGGTTCCCATTACTGTTTAAAGGAGATATTTTCAATTGAAAAAGGTTTTCCAACTTTTTAACGCAACTATCATGAGCCTTTCTTTGGGAAGAAAAGATATTTTCTATCGAAGACATTTCTTTTTTATTTTCGTCTTGAAGATACTGAAGTGCCCAATCCTTGAATTCTTCTGAGATATGGATATTATTTAAATACTGATTAATCTGATTTTCGAAATCTTTTATTTCTGTAGATCTTTGAGTGCAATTTGGATTTATTTTCTTTGTGCAGTGGTAATAAACATAATGAAGAATGATGGGTTTTCTCATCTTTTCAATGGCTGTTTTGCATTTTGGACATTCAAGCCTATTATTTGAAGAGAATTTATACTTACATTTTGAGCAGATTATTTGGTTCTTCTCTTCGGCAGTTACCATTGCGCCACATTCACCACATCTGATAAGTCCTGTAAATGAAAAATCATGCCTTTTGATTCTTGGCTTCCCTTTTCTTCCAAGAAGAATCTGCACTTTTTCATATTCCTTTTGGGTTATAATTGGTTCATGGCTTCCTTTGTACCAGATACTATTTCCAACCGGATACTCAAAAAAACCATAATAGAATGGATTAGCAAAGAGCCGATATATCGTACTTCTTAAAAGCGGTTTGTCTTTAGGAGTTTTAAATCCCCATTCATTATTTGCAATATTTGCGATTTTGGCAGGAGTATTATTTCCAGATAACATTATTTTCCACATCTTTTTAACTAATTCGAACCGTTCAGGATCTTTGTGAATCTCTCTATATCCTTTTTCGTTTATTTTATCATTTGAATAGCCAAGTGGAGCAGCTGCTGGATACCATACTTTTTCGGCTTTGGTTTTAAGTCCTCTTTTTACATTTTTACTTAAATCAAGAACAAACTGGTTTGCCATTCCGAATTCAACATTCATCAGCAGAACATTGTCCTCAGGATAGTATGCCCGATCAAAAGTCTGAATATGTTTTATGATTCCTTTCTGAAGCATCCAAATAATTTGACCTCCATCAATTGGGTTTCTTGCAAGCCGATCTAGTTTCCAACAGATAATTCCATCAGCTTTTCCTTGGTCTATTTTTTTTAGAACATCATTAAAAACTGGTCTGTCCGGTGATTTTGCAGATTGTGATTCAGTTAGTACATCAATAACTGAAAGATTTAATCTTTCAGCAAGCCTTTTTAGCTCATTTAGTTAAGATTCAATTGATAGAACCTGTTTGTCTTCTGCCTCTGACGATTTTCGGCAGTAGATGATATAACGGAGCATATATTTGAAGACTCAAGAATCCATAAGAAGTTCTTATAAAGACCTTTCTAAATGAGTTTTTTTGAGCCTTATTAAGTTATATTTTAATTGTACAGTAATATAAAAATCTGTCAAAAAAAGAGCCTTAAAATCATAGTAACTCAGGGCTCTACATTTCATTGTTTACCTTTTTTGTATTCTCATCCTTTGGGATTGGTCGATATATTATTCTAAAGAGCGAGATAAGATTTTGTCCTATCTCTTGAGCTTTTTCATCTGAAATAGTTTCTCCATATTCCTTTTTGTAGATTTTCTTAAAATCTTTGATTGCTTTTTTGCTTAATCCCATGCTTCTAAGATTAAGCTAAAGACGTTAAAGAAAAAAGACAGAAATATTTGCCTTTTGTGTAAAAATTACCCGATGATTTTGTGTAAATGTGGAATAGAAAGGCAAAGAGGTTTATCTCACTCTAGTATAATTTTATTTTGGAATGTCCTAGCCTTTTATGGTAGGGAATTTTTGTTTACCCTTTAGCTTTAACACTCTGTTTTTATCAGAAAAAAAGTTATAATAAAAATAAGAAGATGTCCCTAATTGACACCTCAAACGGTGTCCGATTGAGAGTCTTCGTCTCGATTTTCCCCAATAACTCTCGTGAGGAATATTAGTCAATACACAAAGAGCTGCCTGTGTCTCTGTCGACTTGTCACCGGAGAAGGTTCTTGATCAACGGCCGAAGTTCCTCGTCTTGGTTCAGACCGGAAGCATCTCCAAAACCGTGATGGAGCAATAAAATGATTGTTTCTATTCCTTTTTGAGCAAATACACATTCCGTGGCTATGAGAATTGAGAAACTCCCTATAACCAGTTGTTTTGTTAAAGTGTTCATTAATTGAAAGTTATGAGATATTGCCATATAAAGATAACTTTCTCACAATAATGAAAATAGCATCGGATAAATGTGCAATATTGGTGCCATCACGGTTTTGGAGATGCTTACATTCAGATCGGATATTAGTTTTTTTTCATTCAAATATGATATAATAAAAAAGATTTTTGTTCTAAGAAGGGGAATTATGTCAAAAATTTATGACCAAAATCGAGAGATTACCGAATTTTTACTTATTGGTAAGGTTGATGATTTTAATGAGCTTTACAAAAATATGGTTTCTAATCGAAGAGATAAAATTCCATGTTTTACTGAAAGAAATGGCCTACAGTATGGAGATAAAGAACTGAAACTCCCCGGAAATAACAGTCAGGAAGTTCAAGATTTGTTTGCTAAAATCGAACCACATTATCAAACAATAAAAAAAGCTGTGTATAGTATTCTAAAATTGAACTCTATCAATCTTACTCAACTGTCTCCAAACTCACCCATGGTTCAAGATATTGTGAAACATTCCCCTTTATATCTCCGTTGGATGGATCGTACAGTTTTTCAATTCAATATGATAAAGAGGCTCAGGAACGGGTTGATCTTCTCAAACGCCTTGAAACATATATCTTAGCTTTAGGGATATTCGTCTTAACGAAAGAGGCGCTGTTTATTTTTCGACCGATGGTAAATAAAGTTCGTAAAACCTATGAGAACCTTGAGGAACTGTTAAAAAAGCGCACAGCCGAACTAAGAACGGCCAATAAACGACTTCAAAAGGAGATAATCGAACGTAAGCAGGCGGAGGGAGCGCAGCAAAAAACTGAAAAACGCTTTAGGAAGGTTATCGAGAATATTTTCAAATTTGTGCCTGAAGGTCTATTAGTTTTTACGGATAAAATGAACCTATTTAAACAAAATAAAGCTTTTCAGGACATTGTACAAAAATATGCAGCTAAATTAAACTATACAGAATCAGAACTGACGGAAATAATTATTGAACAGGTAAAAAACAGAGTAATCAACGAGGATTATGCAGAAATCAGGATTTCAAAAAATAAAGATAAGAAAGAAAAAAATAGGCAAAATAATTTTTAGTAAGGTATTGGAGATGCGCTTAGCAAGATATCTCATCTATATTGAAAAAACAACAAAAGAAAGACCGACCCCTTTTTTAGCTCATGAGTTTATCTTTAAGAAATTATTTTACGCTAAAATAAGGATTAAAGATGACAAGCTGGGTTTGGAGGTTTCAGACGATCGTTTAGTCAATTTCTATTCGACTGAAAACTGCACTGAAAATAAAATAATATGTTCCTTGAAATGGATTAATACCAGGAATGAATTTTCTTTTCATATATTAAAAAGTCTTCTTGATTATCAAAGAAAATATTGGTTTTCTGGCAAAGATGCAGACTTAAAACCTTTGACCTTAAAACAGTTCTTATCCTTGTATCCAATGCAATATCTTGATCAAACCCGCCTTTCAAGGTTAATTTCAAATTTACTGGTTATGAATCATCAAAATCAGCTCATTAATCTTAGGAGTCTATTTATTTCAAAAAAAAAACATCACGCATTTCTTATTAAAGAAATAGTTGACAAAAATAAAAATGCCTTAAAGGATAAAGATATTCAATATCTATTGGCTCAAAAAAGGGTATGTTTATCCCTTAGAACGATATGTAATTGCAGAAAACTAATTAATATTCCTAATTATAGAGAAAAAGCGGGTTATTATGGAAAAGATATTATTTTTAACGATTACATACTGCTATCAAAAAAATATTTCAAAAAAATTCCAAATGAATCCGGAGTTTATGAATTGAGCATATCATTAAAAATTGATTACCCGCATCACAAGAGCAATGTCATATATATTGGTTCTTCCAAGAACCTGCGGAAGCGGACAGCAAACTATTCAGGCAATAAATTAAAAAATGTTCCCTTGAATAATTTTATTAATGACCATGATGTATTTATACGTTTTTGGTTAACTGAAAATAAAATCTTAACAGAAAAAAGGCTTCTTAAGAATTTTAAGAACAAATTTGGCGAATTGCCAAAGGCTAATAGTTTAGGATGATAACCATGGAAAAGAATCTAGGAGAAAGAGAAGAACTTATTTTGCAATTTGATTCAGCAAGAATATTTTTTGCAGAAGAAGAAGAAGAAGAAGAAGCCAGCATTGTTGTATCACTTAGCGACATTACCGACCGCAAGCGAGCGGAAAAATTGACGGATTCCATCTATAGAATCTCAGAAGCGACACATTCTGCACAGAATCTTGAAGAGCTATTTCGCTCAATTCACCACATTGTCGGGGAGCTAATACAGGCAAAGAATTTTTACATTGCACTTTATGACCCTACTAGTGAGATAATCAGATTTCCATATTTTGTAGATGAATATGATGAGATACCAGCACCAAAAAAGGTTGCCAACGGACTGACAGAATATGTGCTCCGCACCGGAAAGCCGCTGTTGGCATCACCTGAAGTTTTTGAGAAGCTTGTAAAGAAAGGTGAAGTTGAGCTAATTGGAACACCATCGAGTTGTTGGATTGGTGTCCCCCTGAAAAAGGAAGATAAGACCATTGGGATACTGGCTGTTCAGAGCTATGATGAGGGCGTCAGGTTTGGAGAAGAGGAGAAGGATATCCTCGGGTTCGTTTCCGATCAGGTGGCAATGGCTATCGAACGCAAGCGGGCAGAGGAGGCAATACGGGAGAGTGAAAACAGATATCGCACACTGTTTGAAGGAGTTCCTATGGGTTTATATAGGACGACTCCGGAGGGAAGATCTCTGGATGTCAACCCAGAATTAGTATATATGTTGGGCTATCCGGATCGTAAGTCTTTGCTAGCAATCAATGCAAAAGACATCTATGTTGACCCTAAAGACCGTAAGCTATGGCAGACCATTATGGATATTGATGGAATTGTGAGCAATCTCGAATATAGGATGAAGCGATACAATGGTGATATCATATGGGTAGAGGATACGGTTCGTGTCGTTATTGATGACAAAGGTCTAGTGCTCTTCTATGAGGGAAGTTTACATGACATCACCGAGCGAAAGAAATCTGAAGCGGAATTACTTGAAGCAAAACAAAAAGCAGAGAAAGCCTTAAAGGAACTCAAGGAGTACCAAACTTTGATGGGCCAAAAAGAAAGATTGGCCGTCTTAGGAGAACTTTCAGCTGGTCTTGCTCATGAGATCAACAATCCTTTGAGCATAATTTCAGGTTATGTGCAAATGTTATCGATGGATGAACACGTTAACAGTGAAATCAAAGAGATATCCAAGGTAATAGAGAAGCAGGTAGAACGAGCCTCAAATATTGCAGATAAGCTTCTTCATTTTTCTAAAAGAACCGACTTCGAAATTAAAGAAGTCGATGTCAATCGGTTAGTAGAAAACATTTTGATTCTCTTAGAACATCAATTAAAGAGGTTTAATATATTAGTAGTGAAACAGCTGGATCCTGCACTGGGTTCAATACAAGCAGACCCCCCTCAGTTACAGCAGGTCTTCCACAATATTATCTCCAATGCTATCTATGTCATGCCAAAAGGAGGGACACTCACTGTAAGCACAGGATTGAAAGATGGCTTTGTTGAGATAAGGTTTTCTGACACAGGGTGTGGTATCCCAAAGAAAAACTTGAACAGATTATTCGATCCTTTCTTCACCACAAAAGAATCAGGAACAGGATTAGGGCTATCGATTGCGTATGGGATCATTGATTCCCATAGAGGCCAAATAGAAGTTGAGAGCAAAGTGAACGAAGGAGCAACGTTTATTTTAAAATTACCCGTTAAAAACAAAACAAAAAAGAGGACCGGAAAAAATGACAAGAATTTTAGTTGTTGATGATGAATCTGAAGTGTGCAAAATGCTCGAGAAATTTCTTGGGGAGAAAGGATATCAAGTCTTTAAAGCATTTGACGGCAAGACAGCCCTAGAGCTGGTGAAAGAAGAAAGGCCTCATATCGTTCTTCTGGACATTAAGATGCCGGGTATGGATGGAATAGAATGTTTAAAAAAAATCACTCAAATAGATAAAGAATTAGGTGTTATTATGATTACGGCTATCAAAGAAAAAGAAACAGGCGAAGAGGCGTTGGCGTTAGGGGCCTACGATTATATCACTAAGCCACTGGGTCTTCATTATTTGGAAGAATGCTTAAAGTGGAAAATTTTTCAGATGACAGCCTAGAGGGATAAAAAATGGAAGAAAGTAAAGTAGTACACCTGCAAGAAAGTTGGGAAATTAAATCCAATCAAGGCTTCACTAGTCCCAACATTAAGGCCAGCCAATAGAATCCAACTCTATAGTCCGTGTGGACACTATGTGGACAAAAAGACCTAAAATGACTCAGTCTAATACACTCAGGCTAAAAGTAAAAAGAGGATTTTCGGGGAAATAGATGGTGGAGCTGATGGGGATCGAACCCACGACCTCTTGACTGCCAGTCAAGCTCTCAGTATAGACTTCTTCCCGGTGTAACAGATTTTGACTAAAATTGCCTAATTCTGACTAAAGGTGCTTAAATGTTTTTGCTGACTACCCCTAAAAAAAGAGAGCCAGCAGGGGGAGTTGAACCCCCGACCTACTGATTACGAATCAGTTGCTCTAGGTACAGACTCATCCCATGGGGACACGTGGGGACAAAAGTGCCTAAGCTTGCCTAATTATGGTAACTTCTGAAATAATCAAAATCCCGGTTACTACTCCAAATAAAATGGCTCCCCAGCTTGACACTTATTATAACTTTGTTAGAAGACGTTGATTACATGATAGCATTGAGAGAGAAATTAAATCTTATTAAGAAGATGAAGAAGAACGGCCCTTCCACCCCTTATTGAGATTGTTTTTATGGAATTTTGATTTTTTTGATTCTTTCATACAATGCCACTGTTTCCAAAATAAACGAGCGAACTGCTCAGCAGCCATTTCTATTAATTCTTTTTCTCTTTTAGATTTCCCTTTGTGCACAGCAATATATCCCCTTAATGATTCTTCTCTATTAGTTTAGAAAAGGTCAAAAATCAATGTAAGAAGGATAATATTGCTTAGAAAGGCAAAATATTCTGGTATCTTGTGAAAATATTTATTTAAAATATGAAGCATATGGAAGATTGAATTTATTTGGAATAGCTGTGTCATACTGGCTTCTACTCACTTCTAATCAAGAATATAACAGTCAACCTGATCCCCATCCTCAAGATTAAGCGCATCGCGGAGCCTCACAGGAGCAAACACTTCTATTAATCCAGGATATGGTGGTACTTCTGCAGTTCTGAAAAGTACATCTTTGAAACAACCATCCTTGGAGATTGTACCTTTTAAATAAAAATAATTTTTTCTCTCTTTTGGAATATTTTGGTAAGGCTCTGGATAGGAGACACTGCTACCTAGTTCTTGAATCATTAGCTTCCTTTTACGAATCTGGTTGACTACATTTTCATGAACTTTTAGGTTTAATGTTCCCTCACAGAGATCATCCCAGCTTGTCTTATTCAGAATCATTTCGCGCCTTTTCGGATTGAGACGAAGGATTTCTGTTTCGCTTGGAGGTCCAAACCTTTGAAGAGAACTTCGTGATTTGATCTCAGCCTTAAATTTCATTTCGCTGTTCTTTCCCTTGCTCTGTTTACATGTCTACATTCAGGTTGAAATATATCATAAGTTCTATTAATCTTCCGCGCTTATAGAGATCCAGAGATCAGACATCACTCGTTTTTCCTAACAAAATTGCCTTTTTGCTTAATCCCATATTTAAAGGATAAGCTAAAGACTCAAGAGAAAAAAGACAGGTATATTTGTGTTTTGAGTAAAGATTACCAGACAATTTTTTCAATTTCGGCTGAGAATTCAACTGCACTAAATCTTCTCGGATTACTTAATATTATTATTTCTTTCATATATTTATATCTGAATAATTAAATCAAGAAAATAAAAAAGTTGCATACCGTTTTATTTTTGATAGCATAAACATAGCGATGGAGACGCATTTGTGCCCTAAGCCTAATTCAGGAAAGGCAAGGAGAAAGATATGGGAGTAAATCCAGAAAGGTTTTCTTTCAAAACAGTCTTAGTTATTGTTCTTCTAGGAACTTTTTTTAGCATTGCCTGTAAAAAGACAAAGTCAGTGGATACAGTAGAATCTGACTCCAAACTCCGATCCTTATATTTTATGTGGGATTATGAGACTGGCTATAGGGAAGGTCTAAAAGTAGCAGCGAGTTTTCCAAGTGATGTTGAGCTCCATGCATGGTTTATATTAATTATGGCCAAAAACAAGAGAGAAAAGGAGGCAGAGGATGCTGCAGAAAAGCTGCTTAAAAAGAATAGACAAAACTATTGGGCATGGTTTGCCTTGGCTGGGATCTTAAACTCGCTTGGAGAGAGAGAAGAGGATGCCTTGGAGGCATCCAAAAAAGCTTTGTCTCTGGCACCTGAACATCCAGATATCATCTGGATGCGGGCGCAGACTTTAATGATTCACGACAAGCGAGAAGAGGCCGTAGAGTTTGTCGACAACTATAGTGATCGGATTCAAAATCCAGCAGAACTCCTTGCGACCAAGGGAAATTCTCTGTATAGGCTATCTAATCGAGGTGGTGATCAGGAAAAATTCGAAAAAGCTTTGGAGGTATGGAGTGAAGCACGCCGGATCGATCCCTCTAATTTGAGCGCCTACTTTTTACCCGGTTACTATCTTGATGGAGTTAGACGATTTGAGGATGCCTATCCCTTACTGAAGGAAGCAGTTAGGCTTTCCCCTGGCGCAGCCTCGGTCCATCAAGCTTTATGGAGAGTTATTCAAGGTTCCAATCAGAAGAGTGCTGAAGAAAAACAGAATGAAATCAAAGCTGATATTGAATCTTTTTTGGAGAAAATGGGAGAATACCCCAGATCTATTTATGTCGCATCAAATATGTACGGCCAGATAAATCTTAAAGAGAAACAAAAAGAGTTAGAAGAAAAGATACTGAATGATTTTCCCAAGAGCCAATCTACGGAATCTATTCTAGTATTCCGATATCACGATTTTTTCACAAAACATGGAAAAGAAGGTTTTAAAGATCCCGAAAAAGAACATCAGTACCGCCAAATGTTATGGAATTTCATCCAGCGCCCTACTCACAAAAGTGAAAAGTTAATCGGTAGTGCTTATCTAAACCTTTTCAATTCTTTTAAAGATGATTCTTCAGTCAGCGCGGATGAACTTCTTGAGGTTGTCCGTGGTATGGTGAAATACGAAAACTTCAATCCTCATATTGTCTATGCACAGGGTGCCATAGCATTGGCGGAACGTCAGTCATTTTTTAGGGAAGCCAGGAAAATCGCACGTGCAGGAATTGATGCCGGCCGAAAAAGAATCGATAGTCAACGGGGGTTCTATAAAACTGAAGCGGATTATCAGGAAGGAATGAACTGGATGTTAGAATTAATGTATGATGCGTTGGGGTGGGTGTTTTTTAAGGAAGGTCAGTTAAAGAATGCTGAAAAAGAACTGATTTACGCTTATGATCTCAATCCTAAACACATGGACAACCTTTACCACTTAGGTCAACTCTATGAGGCTCAGGGTAATCTGGAAAAGGCAGAAACATACTATGTCAAAGGGATTACTATTCAGACTATAGGAGAGAATCTTTGCCTCGAAGCCCTCCAAAATACATTCATAAAACTAAAAGGAGGCCTTGAAGGATTTGAACAGTATCTGGATGGAATTAAAGACAGGGATCGGATAGGGAGAAAAAAAGAAATTTTGGCATCTCGAATCTCGGATTTACAGTTGGCTCCGCCGTTTGTTCTTAAAACTCTTGATGATAAAACACTTCTTTCTCTGGAAAATCTTAAAGGAAAAGTTGTTGTTATCAATTTCTGGGGCATTTGGTGCTATTGGTGTGTTCAGGAAATGCCGGATGTTCAAAAGCTGTACGAAAAGTACCGTGATGTTCCTGATGTCGTGATTTTAACTATCAATAATGATCCCAATCCGGATGATGTTCCAATATGGATGAAAAAGATGAAGTATGATTTTACCGTACTTCTCGATGATGGATATGTTGCATCAAAAGCCAATGTGTCTAGTTTTCCTACCACATGGTTCATCGATAAAAACGGGCAAATTGCCTTCCAGAAAATTGCTTGGAGTGAAAAGCTATTCGAAGAATTCTCGTGGCGCATCGAGGCACTGCGAAAATAGAAGCTGAAAAAAGTTTACCGATACGGAGAACGGATTTTATGAAATTTTCAGTTAGCTATGAATGCTTTATTCCGTACTTTAGGAAATCATTTAAAAATCAAAATTAAAGAATGCTCCCGATTCAATTAATAACAGGTCCCCTAAGAAGATTCTCATTTGACGTGACAATATGAGTAATTGTATATCTGAATGGAAATAAGCAGAAGAGCGAAAGATATTTGCCCAAATGTCGCTTCTGTACATCTGGTTCAAGAACGGCTAGATATGGGTCATAAGCTGACAATTATTAAATAGGTACGGATACGACGAAAACAAGGGCTATTGCTTAAAGACCGTTTATCCAATTTTCCCACTGTGAATAATTGTACCCATAATCTCTCCCACTGAGTTTGACTAGGAGCTGATGAACTATTCCTTTGATTTCTTCTTTCTGTGTCTTAAGATAAGCTAATAGTAGGTGACCAGCACCCTTCAGTAGTGGCTCGCAAATATTTTTGGATACGTTGGTTTCTAGTAAAACTTCAACTACATATTGGAAAATAAATGGATTTGTACCGTCCAGAATATAACGAATTGGAACAGCAATTGGAATCCAGTTCACATCCTTTGGTACATGTTTAGAGAGCATTTGTAACACCTGGCTTGCAGTTGAACTCACCCTACCGTCTGTATCACGAAGTCCATCCATCAATAACCACCAAGTCAAATCGCTTTCAGAAAAGTTTGCTAGTATTGCAGATCCAATGATGCGATTTTTATAGTTTCCATCATTCATTAACGTCCATATTGCTAGTTCTCTATCTAGTTCAGTTCGATGTTTACGCAAAAAATTCCAAAATCGTTCAACCTGAACAGAGTCAGCGCCCCAAGCTTTGAGGTTTGCATAGGCGCTTTCGTTGAGGTTCTTTAAATGATAACCATAATGAATCAGTCCATATTGAAATTCATGAGGGTGCTTTTCAAAAATTTCAATTCCTTCACCCCAATCGCGCATGTCTTCAAGAGTATCAGCAGGGACCGGCTTATACCGAACCCGATTGGCGTGCTGAGATTCAACAACTGTAATTAAAGTATACCCCTCCTTATCATCCTTATCAGCTAGAAAAACAATTACAGCAGCGTCAGCGAATCCTAGCTTATGTTTCAAATCAGCAGCGCATGCTGCGAAAGGTTTATCTGGCGCAATCACAGCAAGGGCGTCCAACAATTTTTGTGGTGTCCAACTTTCAAGACCAATAAATTCGACTTTACCCTTTGCTGTCTCAACCACCTGGGCAGGTACATCCATTGGACAGAAAATACAATATAAACCAGCAAAAAATACAAGAAATGACGAGAGCTTCATGATTCTTTCTCCTTGGAGAGTTTTTTAAATAAGAAAACGAGGTGAAGTCAAAAAACGTTGACATATCTGTCTCTTTATTAACTTATTAAAAAAAAGACATTCTCATCTGATTCATTACTCTCTCCGTCAATATAGACTTCGAATGTAGTAAAAGGTTACAAATCAAAGACCATAGGACTACTTGGGATAATTTTTATGTTTTTCTGTATTCTGTCTTTTGCTTAGAACTGTAAATCTGTAAAAAGACCAGTAATTGTAGGCAAAACAGCCGACGAGATTCTTATAGAGAAAGGAGGTGCGAGTTCTCTTTTGGCATTATCCGAGGAGGAATACGACAAAATTGCTGTAATGCTTGCCTTATTTCAGTTTTTCACCTGAGTTGATATATATCTGTTTATTCTATATATTAGTGTGGATTTGATAAGGGAGATTTTGCAATGAAAAAAACAACAATTTTTTCTTTTATTCTGGTGACTGCTATAATCTTGTGTTTACCCGGATGTAAATCTGATGAAGCAGCTCAAGGCCCTGTCCTTTCTGATGTCATGGACAATATCAGAGAAGTCCTTTCGGAAAAAAGGAAAAACAAAGAACTCGAAACCGACGAGCTCTATGTCGCGGCTCGAAAGGAGCTCACGCTGTTGGAAATCGATACTATCAATCCTAAGGGGCTATCCAAAGAAGAAACCCTGAAATATGCGGAACTTTTAACCTGGGCAGATAAAAATGATGAAGCCGTTAAGGTTTATGAAAAATTAAGTCGAGGCAAAGATGTGTCGGCCCGTGAAGCCAGCAAAAAACTAATCAATCTGGAAGTACCCGGGATCAAGGACAATCCTCAAATCTATGAAAAGATGTTGGAGGATTACCGGGCAAAATTTGCTCCCTCGCCTGAGGACACCTTTAGTCTATACTATCAGGTGGCTTCTCTTTCCAGACATTACAATAAAAACAAAAATCCTGAAAAAGCCTTAGAGATTGTCCAGGCCGAGATCGATTACTTAAACTTCGATGCCCCCTATTTATCTTACAGGCTGCTCAACAGCTATTATCAGGTATACCTGGATCTAAATCGCAGAGAAGAAATCGTTGGACTGCTGGAAAGCCACAAGGAAAAATTCGAGGACATCGCTGCAGAACGTGAAAAAAATATCCCTTCAGATGAGGAGGAAGCCGAAGAGTATAACCAAACTACGAAAGGATTCAATTCGCTAGCCCGTACGATGCAGTCCAGTTTGGCCCGAATCAACGTCATCAATCAGGCTGCACCCGGATTTACTTTCACGCATTTCTTTAATACCGTTCCTGTGACTCTGGAAGGGCTTCGTGGCAAAGTGGTGATGATTGACTTTTGGGCAACATGGTGCGGTCCATGCATCGCCACATTTCCTGAGTTGCGCGAAATTCATGCTTTATATAAAGACAAAGGCCTCTTTGTTTTAGGAGTTACCGGCTTCCAGGGAAGTATGAGTAATCACGGGAAAGACAGGTTAACAGAGCTTTCGGAAGAGGAAGAGCTGGCGCTCATTCCGGAGTTCATCCAACACCAAAATGTCACATGGCCTATCGCTTTTTCGGACCGCAATTGCTACGATCCCGAGTATGGGATAACTGGGATTCCGACAAGTGTCATTATCGACAAAAACGGTATCGCTCGGCTTTTCACCCACCCGGCCAATAAGGACAAAATCATTGCCCTTATCGAGAAGCTCCTAGCCGAGCAAGAATTGAGTTGGTAGGGATTTGATAAGGGAGATTTTGAAATGAAAAAAACAACAATTTTTTCTTTTATTCTGGTGACTGCTATGATCTTGTGTTTACCCGGATGTAAATCTGATGAAGCAGCTCAAGGCCCTGTTCCTTCTGATGTCATGGACAATATCAGAGAAGTCCTTTCGGAAAAAAGAAAAAACAATGAACTAGAGACCTCCGAACTCTATTTCGCAGCTCGCAAGGAACTTGCGCTTGTGGAAGTCGCTACAATCAATCTCAAGAGGCTATCCAGAGATGAAACACTGAAATATGCGGAACTTTTAACCTGGGCAGATAAAAATGATGATGCCATTAAGGTCTATAAAAAAGTGAGCCGGGGAAAAGATTTGTCAGCGCGTATAGCCAGCAAAGAGCTGTTCGATCTGGTGATACCCAAGGTCGAGAACAACCCAGAACTTTATGAAAAAATGTTAGAGGATTACCGGGCAAAATTTGCTCCATCACCTGAGGATACCAATGGTCTGGACCATCAGGTAATCACGCTTTATAAGCATTACATTGAAAACGAAAATCTGGAAAAAGTCATAGAGATCGTCCAGGCCCAGATTGATTATCTCAACTTCGATGCCCCCTATTTTTCCTATCGGCTGCTCCCCGGCCGCTATCAGACCTACCTGGATCTAAATCGCAGAGATGAGATTGTTGAACTGTTGGAAAGCTACAAGAAAAAATTCGAGGATATCGCCGCAGAAAGAGAAAAAAATGTCCCTTCGGATGAGGAGAAGGCTGAAGAATACAACCTAACCACGGATTGGTTCAAGTGGCTTGTCAAAGAGATGCAGAACGGTTTGGCCCGGATCAATGTCATCAATCAGGAAGCACCGGGTTTTACCTTCACGCATTTCTTTAACACCGATCCTGTGACTCTGGAAGGCCTGCGCGGCAAGGTGGTGATGATTGACTTCTGGGCCACTTGGTGCGGCCCATGTATAGGTACTTTTCCAGAACTGCGCGAAATCCATGCTTTGTACAAAGATAAAGGGCTCTTTATCCTTGGAGTGACCAGTTTTCAAGGAAGCATGAGCAACCATGGGGAAGACAGGGTGACTGACATTTCTGTGGAGGAAGAACTGGCGCTCATGCCGGAATTCATTCAACACCAGAATGTCACCTGGCCCATTGCTTTTTCAGATCGGGATTGTTTCGATCCGGAGTACGGGATCACAGGCATTCCGACAAGTGTTATTATCGATAAAAACGGTATCGCTAGACTGTTCACTCACCCAACCAATAAGGACGAAATGATCGCCCTGATCGAGAAGCTTCTAGCTGAGTAAGAATTAAGACTGATTAAACGGGCTATTGATCCGTATTGTAAGTTCCAGATGAGGTTCTTGTTTAGAGAACTAGAGTAATCATTAATATAGTAATACCATTTGTAATGTTTATTATTCATGAAACATTCCTCTTCATAGGGGATTTCTCTTGAATCCATAATACACACAATTGAGAATATTTCTGTCACACATTCGTCTAATATAAGTAGGGTATTTAACTCTTTCTAAGTTTATCAAATCATGTTTGGATCTTCTGCAGATTTCTATTCACTTTGAAGAAAGCACTCAATTTGCTGATTCTTCAAAATTTATTTTAAAAAAGGGAGGTTGAAATGGGAGTTACTTTAAAGGACGAGAAAATCATTGACCGTTGGTCTATGCTTCTGAAAGATGGTCAGGAAAATGCGGAGAAGATTTATCAGGACACAGAGAATTTTATTAAAGAATCAAGGGCACCAGGTATTAGAGTCGAGAGAACAAAAGTCAAAACTGGCTGGTTGAAAGGACTCATGGGAAAGGAAAGAGAATATATGATGGTTTCAAATGAGGCTCTTGGGGATTATAGGATGTTTATTGGAGCCAGGGATTATGGAAACTATCTTGATATTGCTTGGTTTTTAACCTGCGAGCCGGGCTTTTTTAAAAAACGTCTTTCAAATGTACTGACAAGTGGGGCTTCGGATAAAGCATTATCTTTAAGCCTTGATATCTTTCAGCAGCAAGATTTGAATGCTTATGCAACAGTTGTTCATCATTGTCTCCAGGATGCAATTGGAAAATTAATGAGTGGGATGGGTCAGGATCCATCAAAGATTGATAGAAAATCGAGGGGATTTTTGGGTATATCTTAATTTATTTTATTCACGTAGAATATAGCTAAAACATCATTGTATCAGTAGATAGCAATGTCGAATACTATAGATCTTGGTTGGTACTGGTCTGAGATCAAAGAAGAGTTCCAGCTGGCAAAGATTGCTGATGAGGATAGAATAACTCACTTCTATGTTATCGGTGCGACAGGAACAGGAAAAACAAAATTTCTTGAATATCTAATAAAACAGGATATTGATAAAGGGAACGGTTTTGGAGTAATCGATCCTCATGGGGATCTTATCGAAGACATAAAAGACTTGCTATTATTCTACTACAGTCCAGATGATTCTGAGATATCAGAGAAGGTCGTTTTAATAGATCCTACAGATCCAAAATATACTGTCACTTTTAATCCTTTAGAGAAACTACAAAATGTCTCTATTCCCGAACAAGCCAATGGGCTAGTAAGTTCCTTCAAAAAAATCTGGTCAGATTCCTGGGGAGTTAGGATGGAAGACCTTATGCGAAACTCTTTAATCTCTCTTGGAGAGGCAGAGTTAACACTGACAGAGCTTCCGTTTTTTTTAACAAAAAGGATTTTTAGAAAATCTGTTCTGGAAAAGGTTAGCCATTCTATAGCAAAGAATTATTTTCAGCGATTTGACACCATGACAGACAGAGGACAAGTAAGCTGGATAGAACCTGTGATGAATAAAGTAAATGCCTTCTTTTCAGATGAAAGAATCCGGCTAATGTTTTCTTCAAAGAGGAGTTCATTCAATATCCGAGAGATAATGGATCAAAGGAAGATACTTCTTATTAAACTTGATAAAGGAAAACTATTAGATTCAGCAGATCTTCTTGGCTCTCTACTTATGGCGAAAATTCAAATGGCTGCTTTTTCTAGATCAGATATTCCAAAGAAAAAGCGAGTTCCCTTCTACCTCTATATAGATGAGTTCCAGAATTTTGCGAGTGAATCATTCGCTGTAATCTTATCAGAAGCTAGAAAATACGGGCTTTCGCTTATAATGGCCCATCAAACCTTGGCTCAGATCCCTACAGAGCTTAGGAGCTTGATTCTAGGAAATGCTGGGATTCAAGTTTGTTTTAGACTAAATAGACAAGACTCCAATCTTTTAGCCAAAGAGTCATTTGAATATTCTGGATATGAAGTTAAGTCTGTTAGTAGTTTTAGTCCAAAATTTTGGAGCCTT
>SDBS01001731.1_pt1 | contig 22082 bp, 20 predicted proteins | sample 2277091 | NCBI WGS metagenome assembly SDBS01 (sample SAMN10404972, study PRJNA504765) | marine sediment metagenome | isolation source: marine sediment core GS10_PC15, 163 cmbsf | place: Arctic Ocean: Southern Knipovich Ridge | collected 2010
CAACTCAACCTCTATGAGCTTCCCATCATCTACGACCCTACTGCTGGACTATATCGCGGGATGGGTGCCGTCCGTAAACTTCTCGACATCGCCAATCAGGGACCGTACATATATTCTTACAACATAGATGGTGAACAATATACAGCTAAGGGCATGTCTATACTGCCTCCACCTATACACGATGGGTATTTCCCACAGACAGCACCGCCGAGCGACTTTAGAGAGAAGGGGTATACACCGCCTGACTATCAGGCAACTACAGATGTGCCTTTAGCTATATACTTGAACATCTGTGAATTGCTGGTACACTATTTAGGTATCGGTGATGACGACATACAGGAACAGGCTGCGGTGCAGGCACTCCTGAATCCCAAGATCGCTCGGTTGGCCTGGCCGTGTAGGGATGACCTTGAAACATTCGAGGAAGCTGTCCTCCTGCCATACGTGGGGAAGATATACGCTAAGAAGGCTCAAGACTCTACTATCGATTTTTTGATGAGGGGTGAGACAGATCACAAAGGGGCCGTGAAGGAGAAAGGGATGGGACTTACCCATGCGGAGGCTTTTGATGTTTTGGAGACATACAAGACCTATGCTCAACAGGTTAATGTGTTCGACCCGGAAAAAGAGCGTTCTCCGATCATCAGTAAGCTCCAGAGACTCGCGGAGGAATGTAATGGGGCGGGAATGGTTACAACCGAACTTAACGTATATAAAACTTATCTTCAAACTTTAGGCTTGACAAAACACGATGAAGACACTAATATAGATAAGCGAGCGGCCTTGGGAAGTGTCCTGGAGGCTAAAGTACTTGAAGATAGAAAAACAAATAAACAAATACAAACAGATGATGATTAGGATATTGACATGCTCAAAAAGTTTCTGCTTATAATATTTCTTTGCTGCCAGGTACAGGCTGCTGATTACTTTGTAAAGAACACCGGCAGTGATGCAGAGGATGGATTGTCTGATGGTAATGCCTGGGAAACTATCTCTAAAGTAAACGGTGTGTCTTTTGTGGCGGGCGATACCATATCTTTTAATAAGGGAGATACTTGGAGAGAACAACTCACAGTTCCTACATCAGGGTCTGATGGCTCACCTATCACATATAGTGCGTATGGAACGGGCGATGCCCCGTTAATTATCGGCAGTGAAATCACAACAGGTTGGGTTCCTATGCTGGCAGATTTATGGAATGAGACTTTTGATTCTGTTGGCTACGATGAAATTTGGAGTGAAGGTGAAGTTGTCGATCCGGGGTGTACATTAGACGAAGATTACGCTACATCTAATGTAGGTAGCCCTGATGGGTGGGGGGATAAGTGTTTACAGTCCATTATTGATTCTGACAGCTTACGAGCTAAAGTAAAGGAAATCGTCTTTGGTGATGATGTTGATACATGGGTTAAGTTTGAATTTCAGGTACTGTCACATGATTTTGATGCCAGCAATGAGTGGATTTTCTTATATAATACATTTGATGAGTCTGACACAGCCCTAACAAGGTGTGGTGTTAGGTATGATGGCACAGGATTACAATTACGTTGTGATGTATCGAAGGCCGGGGGCGGATATACAAATCATTTATGGGATAGTGGGGCATACATCGCATTAGATACTGTGTATCGTGTCGAAATAAAATGTAAATTATCTACCGATGATTGGGAGTGGTGGGTCAATGGTATCTCGCAACATACAGAATCTTTTACAGTGGGACATGCTGTAGGTTTAGGTAGGATAAATGGGTTTGGCGGAGAAATGATAGGGAGTGGACACACATCGGATTCTGTTGTTGATGGACTTGCTATAAGTTCTACTGGACAGGTAAAAAATCCTGTGTACCGTGTGGGGAGTATAACTACAAGACCGGATTCAGTTGTGTATAACGACGTAAAATTAACACAAAATGATGTGGGGTCTGGTGTAGAAAACACACTCGGGATGAACGAGTGGACGTACCACGCTGGTGATGATCGAGTATTTGTAAATGTGGGAGAAGATCCTGACCTTGGTACGATGGAGTTAGGCACACGATTATATGGTATTAACATCGTAGATAAAAATTGGATTGTTATAGATGGGATAGATTGTGTCGGTGCTATAGGAGCAGGAATTAACGTATACAATGCCGACAATAACGTGGTACAGAATAATAGTATGTACCAGTGTGGGTCGAATGGAATTAACTTACGCTCAAACGCAGCGAACAATTTAGTATATAATAGTGTAGCACACTCTAATGGTCATTTTACAACCCAAGCTATCGGCGGTGGTTTTAACCTAGACCAAGGGGCGACAAATAATACAATTTCTTACTGTGAGGCTTACGGTAATGAGGAAGACGGAATAGGTTTAGTTGGGGTGGATATAGCCACATGGATTGGGCCAAACAACATAGTAGAACACTGTGATAGTTACAATAATAAAGAAAGCGGTATAGATTGTAAATTTGGTCCACAGATCATACGCTACAATAGTTTTCACGATAATACCGGCGTCAATGGTGAGGGGCTGGGTATTATGGTGGGGTGGGATTCCACAGGCGTAACCGTCGCTCATAATGAAGTATACAATAATGTCGGTGACGGTATAAAGTACTATAATACCGGCGACTCCCACATCATAGAGTATAACGAGATATACAACAACGGTAATGACGGCATTGATATTAGTGGGGACGCGACATTCGACGGCGGTGCCGGTACAATAATACGGTACAATGTAGTGTATGAAAATGGAGTTACTGGTGGTGACGCTGGTATAAAATTAACCAACGACTACGCTACCGGATCGTTCATCTACAATAATACTGTGTGGGGCAATACATTAGGGCACCAATGTTTCGTCAATGCAAGTAGCACGACTATTAAGAACAACATATTTATAGCACCGGCTAATAAAGCACTAAGTTTAGCGAATACTACGAACCAAAATTCTGATAATAACTGTGTTACTGGGACAGGCACATTCATGCGGTGGGGAGGGGCTAGTTATAATTGGGCAGACTACCTTACAAACTCAAGTCAAGATGCCGCATCGATTAACGCTGATCCCTTATTCGTAGACGAAGCGGGTGATGACTTTCAACTAAAGATATTATCTCCTTGTATTGATGCTGGTATATCTGTAGGGCTTTCTACGGATTTCGATGGTAAGAGGATTGTAGGGATACCTGAGATAGGTGCGTATGAATTTACATTGTCTAATGTGTGGAGATTTTTTAAGTTTAGATTTTTGAATAAACGGTCTTGGAGAGGTAGCGGTTGGTAATAAAAACATAAAATACAGTGAAGTATTAAAAATATAAAAAGGAAAAAAGATGCTATCAGAACAAATCACAATAACTACCACTGCAACATCAATTTTTGATTTATTGGCTACTGCCAGGGGATCAGAGGATAATCTCCCTAAGAAGTGCATAGGGGTTATGCTCAGATACTCGGCTTCGGAAACTGCTGTGGTAACACTAGCTGACGCCAACAGCGTCGTTGGGGCTGAAGTATTGGATGCTGCATCAGAGGCTTTTGTCAGTGTTTCATTCAAGCAATTCAATCTTGAACTTGCCTTACTGTCTTGTGATGCGGGTACTGTGGTTGTTCACTTGGTGGTAGAGCAGGCTTTGGTATAATGGGAGGACATAATGGTAGTAATTAAATTCCTATACCGATGTGTGTGTGGTCACGGCTTTTACAAAAACAGTAAGAGATGGTTCATTCTTACAAACAATAAGTGTGAAAGATGTGGTAGCCGCAAAACAAAATTTATTGACCAGGTTTTGAAAGTCAAACGAGAGACGATTAGAACTCTACGATGATAAAAACTACACAACAACAATTTATTGATTCGGTTTTTGGTATACGAGACCTTGCAGATCCGACGAAGCTCGGACAGTTCGATGCGTCTGCAATCAGTACAGGGATTGCCAGGCTATTAGCTTTTCCTAATGCCAGTGGAACGATAGCTTTAGAGGGGTGGGTATCCGATAATTTTCTTTCTCTTGATGGTACGACAGGACCAATGACAGGCACACTCGACATGGGAGATAATCCCATCGTTAATGTTGGTGGGATAACCCCTGACCGATTACTGTATGGAGATGTGAGTAAAGATATATCTTCGGTTGCAAATCTACAGAGTTGGATTGCCGGTACAACTAATCAGGTAAACACTGCTGATGACGGTGATGGAAGCATAACACTGTCTATACCTCAAGATATACATACAGGAGCAAGTCCGACATTTGCCGACCTCACACTTACTAATTACGACTCATCGAAAGTGATATCAGAAATACTGGCACAAACAATAAGTCCTGGAGTACTGGAGACCGTAACTGTTACCGATGACGGGGGTACCGACATATCGTGGTCGGCTGGTGAGATCATTGACTTCGCCGGAAACATCGTGTCTGTTGATGCAGGGTCGGCAACACTGGCAAATGATTTAGAGAGTCACTTGTATTGGGAAACTGGAACTACTCTTCAAATAAAGACTTCTTCCGAAACAAGTGTACAGATTCCTGTGGCTCACATGGCAGTAGCAGCCGGGGACATATGGGAGATACATGAAGAGTCTTTGTTACAGGTATTGCTACATGATATACAGCATGGCATAGGTGAGGCAATTCCTTTGCTGGTAGCAGAGGGTCTCGTGGTGCAGGAAGATACCGATGCTACTAACCCTTTGGATGTAAGTATATCGGCAGGTGAATATTATCACGAAATACATGCTGAACATAGCGTGGCCGCAATGGACTCCCGCACTACTCCTATGCGTAGGTGGTATCATAGTGGAGGAGTGTGGACGAATGACACAAACGCACAAATAAACAACACACAGTATGATAATGGCACAGCACTTACGGCCATGAGTAATAACAAGTACTTCCGTTCTTTGTTCATGGTGACAGAAGCTGAGATACATTGGATATACCCACAGGAACAGTTCAACACACTAACGGCTGCATTGAACGGTAACGACCCAATCATACCGATAGGATTGTCTTCCTTTCCGAGGTGTACTGTGGTTATTATGCAGGAAGGTGACACAGCATTTCCGACAGCAGGCGGAGATCAGTGGATAGATGTTCGACCTACTATTGGTTCAGCAGCAGGCACGATGATGACAAGTGTAACCGACCACGGTTCTTTGTCTGGTCTCGGTGACGACGACCATACTCAGTACCTCTTGGTAGATGGTACGAGAGTAATGTCCGGAACACTAAAAGCACCCAACGGTGTATTTGGGGACACTTCTCTTTCTAATGACAACGAACTGTTAGTTGGGGATATAGCAGGTTCAGCTATCGAAGTTATAAAAACGTGGTCAACGTCAAACAACCAATATTCTCAACTTAGATTAGAGAAATCCCATGCAGCTTCCGAAATAGATGTGGCGACAACCACAGGAGAAGAATTAGGAGGTATCTTTTTTTATGGTATAGATTCCGATGCTGCTCAACAGTGGGGAGCACGTATACGAGCTACGCAAGATGGTGCTGCTTTATCTGGTATCGTTCCGTCTAATGTGTCCTTTCTGGCAGCAGCAACAACCGGTGTAGTGGAAAGAATGAGCTTTGAGGTAGATGGATCACTGAAACTAAATCCAGAAGCGTCTGGGGCCGTGACCTTATTTGAAGACTCTATTGAAGGTGACACCGAAACATTGCAATTAAAAGGATTCCCATCGGGAGGAGCTTCTGATGTGGTAAACCTGGGCTTCGATGCCACCACGACAGGAAAGTTCAACTTCACTGGAGCAGGGGACAGCTATTCATTTGATAATAGTATTGTTACAAGCGATGCCGTTTACTTTGGTGGTAAGACCACAGACGGGTCGTGGCGGTTTATAAAAAGTGGCAATGATCTAAACGCAGAGCGTAGAGAGAGTGGTGTTTGGGTAGATAAGGGAGGCTTTACAGCATAATGGGTATTCGTTCAATAGGTAATGCTGATATAATAGGCGACGTAAATGTACGAAACGACTTAGGCGTTTCTGTCTTAGGGCATAATCTCTTAGTGAAGCATGGTGGGGGTGTTGCCGGTTTCTTTCCCCACTCCCGATATCAGAGTCACCTTACAATAGAGGACACAGAAGTTCTATACGCTTATGCTTACACAGTAAGATACATATCACAGTCAGATGAATCAGGGGAATGGTCAGGTACTGTTTTTGATAGCATCGTAACATCCCCAAGTGAATCAATGACAAATGCTGTATACATCAAGACAGGGGTGATAGCTGCTACTGAGCCAGTTCGTATCTGTATCTTTGAGGGTGAGGATGAGACCGGAGAATTAGTGTTTGACCAAGTGTACCCTGCATCTGACTTTCCTGCGAACACAGAAGTTTTCTTGAAACTCGATGGGGCATCTGAGTATACGGCTGGAATCACCTACTTTGGTAGGTACAAGAGTGATGCTACATTCTCCTTGAAAACAAACGCAGCCGGAACAGAGAAATGGTTGGCAGTCGATTTGACCTCTGTACGACATGACAGCATGTTGCAGACAAGACAGTGGACAGATGGAAGTAGTTGGAACGATGGTGATTACTTCATTGACGGTCGTAAGATTTATGTTTGTAATACTACAGGACAACAAGACGGAACTTTTGCATCTAACTCTGCTCTTTGGGATGAGATGGGTTCTTCAATAACATCAGCTACACATGATGCTGATAGGATAATATCACCGGACGGATTGAGTAACTTAACGATCACAAACACATCTCTGATACATAACGATGGAGTGGACAGACTTCAAATTAACGAGGGTTTCACTGCGTTAAAAAGCCCTGATGGGAATGTTGGTCTTGTTGTAAGTAACACAGGAGCATTATACGGTGTAACAGAGATTGCTACTGTCGATGATTTACATGCTGAGTATACACACCCAACAGGCGACGGAAATTCACACGTTCCGGCCAATAGCACAACTAATGATGGTAAGGTTCTGACAGCAAGTGCAGTAGCAGGAACGTACACATGGGAAGCCCCTGTTACTGGTGACGGTACAGGCGACGTAATAGGTCCAAGTAGTTCTATTGATTATCGAGTCCCGACGTTTAACGGAACAACTGGAAAGCTACTAAGACAATCTCAGGTTAGCATTGGTCCTTCAGGTGATGTGCTTGGTGTAAACAGTATGGTCATTGACCAGTTGTACCTCACCGATAATGTTATAACAAAAACAGGTACTGGTGGTTCGTTGACTATAACTGATACAGTAACTGGTATAACATCTGATGGTGGTTCTTACATGGCAGTAATGGATGGTGTTGCTACTTTCTTTGACGCGGTACGAGATAGGTTTTACATCGACCCCACTGAGACTAAAATGGTTAGTCCTGACGGTACGAATGCTTTAACAATTGATAATAACGGTGTTGACATAAATGCTTACACCAAATTAGGCGGTGCAGCACCAGCTATCAAAATGAAAAAACTGACAGGAACTACTCCTGCTGTTGAGGGTAATTCTGTTACTATAGCACACGGATTAACAGGCTCTAAGATATTGGCCGTAGATGTACTCGTAGGATATAGTAGCAATGCTAATAATGGAATGCCGCCCGGTTACCTAAGAATAGCAGGTTATGAATACTATGCGTATCAAACATCTTCGGGGATAGTGGTGTACCTGTCTGCGACCAATAGCGAGAGGGTGTTAAGTGATACTATCAGAATTTTATTAACATATGAAGAATAAAAATGGTTCGGAAAGCATAATAGAGTTTTAACTTAAAGGAACAAAACATGCAGGTAAACGTAATAGTACCAAGACAAAGTAAAACGTGCAGTGAGGTATCTCGAAAATAACACCTGAGATTTTTCACGATATGTTGGAAGATGCCTGCGATAAACGTATGCAGATTTTGGTAAACAACGCAAAACTTAAACACGCTGAAACACAGACAAGGAAATAATTAGTCCTGAGCCAGTATAGAAAAATGAATGTTAATCACTAAACCCGAATTGGAAGGAAGATCATGGCAAAAAGTACGAAGGTAGAGAGCATTGAGAAGGCACTGACAATCAAGGACAGATTTGCTTTGCTCGGTATTTTACCGAAGCAAGGTGACATCATCACTATGATGATGATACGAGACCTTGAGATCAAAATGTTGATGACTCAGGCTGAAAAGGAGGAGCATAACTTCAGAAAAAGTCCTGGCGGTGGATGGACGTGGGATAGTCCCAATAAACGTAAATCTTTTACGTTTAGTATCGCAGAAATGGAAGTGATAAGAACGCAGATCACTGATTTGGACAAGCAGAAGAAAGTAAGTACAGACCTGTTGGATTTCTGCATTTTAATGAGGGAGTAACAAATGGCAGGCGAAATCGTAATATCCTATATACCGTCTCAATCAGAGATCACAGCTAATGTGTACACTCCTGCGGGGGTGGTACGCATCGCTGATGTGGCTTGCTCTGAGTCTTTCTCTGGTTCAGGTGTGTATGTAGGAGATTACGCAGCCATAACTCCAGGCGATGTCATAATAGCTTTCCATGCCACAGTGTATATAGGTTCGGAGGAGTACAACAAACAAGCTGCTTTAGTCACAACGATAGCTGACCCTGACCCTGCTGGTGGATCAACGACGGATGCTATGTTTGACATGGTAGATGGATCTGCTGATGACGACGAGTACATCAATATGGTAGTGTCTATCGATGATGTGTCCGGAGGGATCACAGCAACAAGGCGTATCGTAGATTATAGTGGATCAGATAAGAGAGTAACTCTGGATTTTCCTGCTGAGTTCCCCCTTGATGTTGCAGATCGAATAACTATCTGGAAAAATGCGTATGATAGTTACTCAGGTCCAACAGCAAACCAAACCGCATCGGCTGTGTGGGATAAACTAAAGTCTGACCATAAACTTCCAGGTACTATGGGACTTTTTCAAGGTCTTCATGGATGGCACAGCTAAATAAAACACTTTCAAGGAGAAAAACAACATGGCTCATGGTGATAACCACGCTAAACGAATAGTAATTAACGAGGCTACACGTCTCGCTAATAAACTGCAAGATGGTAGTGCCGGGTGTGCTAAGACTCAAGGCGAAGCAGTGGCATTGCTCGTAAAGATGATAACACCTCTTTATGAAGCAGAGTTTATGACAGTGGAAGAGTGTGAGCGAGTTCATCGAAAGACTAAAGGGGGCAAAAAAATCACTAGGCTAAAGATTGGTCCTGTAGAAATAGAAGGACCATTGACCTCAGCAATTTTAGTTAATATTGCTCCTGTTGCTTGTTGTGCTTTATGTTTCTTCACTTTAGGCAAGGTACAGAATTGGTGGTAGAGTGCTTAATTACTCCTCGACAACAAAACTACCCGATATTTTTGGAGGTGCTGGAGGGTCGCTAAATACCTCCATGAAAAAAGCGAGTAGACAAGATCCTCTGGTTGCTTTTGCTTCGACTTTTTATGGGGAAGGTGGGATATACAGGTGGGCTGATGCTTTAGGTTTTGTTCCTAATCACCAGCAACGTGAGTTCATGGACGCCTATAATGAGGCCATGATGGGCAGGGGGAAGTCCAGGATAGCCTGTCGTGCCGGAAAAGGTCCAGGAAAGACGAAAGTTACAGCAGTTGTATTCACTCACTGGTCTGTCACACATAAAGACAGTGCCCTCATCGTAACCGCTCCTACATTTAGACAGTGCCAAGGTGTGTGGCTGTCAGAAGCTAAGGCTACTATTTATAGTAGCACAGCCGATGAGAGAATAGGTAAACTTTTTAATTTCGTGGGTAAAGGTTATGGAGTCTTGGGGGCTAAACCTGCTGATTGGGGATGCCAACTTATTACAGCACTTTCTAAGGAAGCATTTCAGGGCTTACACCGTTTATACATAGCATTTTTAGAGGAAGAGGCGTCAGGTGTAAAACCTGATATTTCGGCAGCGATCAAAGAAACGATATCTAATTCAAAAGGGACTTGGTTACATGTAAGGATCGGTAATCCCAACACAAGAATATGTTCGTTTTTTGATAGTTTCAATAGTCAATCAAGCAAATGGAAGTGTCTGCATTGGAATACAGAAGAAACTGAAGAGACCATTTACTTTTCACGCGATAGAAATAGAGATATTGCTGATGAATTCGGAAAAGACAGTGACATCTATCGCATATCAGTTCTTGGGGAATTTCCTAACCTTGATCCTAACTGTTTGATATCCGAAGAGGATTTGGTTGCTTGTTGTACTCCAGAAGCAAGAGACAACGCTCTCTTTGTGAATCCTGACCGTAAAAAACAGATAGGTATTGACCTTGCTAGATATGGTGGCGATGAATGTGTTGTAGTTCCCAGGGATGGTGGCATGATGTTGGATATGTGGGCACATAAAACAGATCCGAATAATGCTATCGACAGAGCGATACAGATGCAGGATGTTTATGGTTGGGACAACGACGCATGTGTTCATGTCGTTGACACATCGGGGATGGGGGAAGTGGCTGTTGGTGCGATGGGTGATGCTCGTCGAATGGGTAGGCGTGTGCATGAGTTCTATTCTCAGAATACGGCACACGATAGTTTGAAGTATGAAAATAAAATCTCTGAGGCTTGGTGTTTATTTGCCAAACTCATTAAGAAACAAATGGTGTACCTTGGAGAGACTCTCGATAAAAAACTAAAAGACCAACTCACCACCAGAAGATATGTTGTAACACCCATTGGTAAGATCAAAATAGAATCCAAAGATGAATACGCTAAAAATAATGAAGATGTAGAAAACGGTACGATAGGAAAATCACCCGACAGAGCAGATGCTGTTATTATGGCATTTTATGAGTGGGCATTAACGTCTACTCGAATAGCTACCGGGGGTTAGGCAACACTCATCATACCTTTAGATTTCATGTCAGCAAGCAGAGCATTGTAAGCGTTTTTAATGTCGGTGATTGTAGATACACCCGGATTCATGTCAGCAATAAAATCTAATTTTGCATCGTACAGTTCCCATGTAGTTCCATCAGAGATATATACTCTGCTGTCTGTCGCTACGATTGCAAAACACCCTACATAAAGTGCCGGAGGTATGGCATCAAGGGTAGCTTTATCTGCGGGAAGAAAAATGGGGAAGGGGGTATCGAGAATCTTAGCTGTGTTAGCATTCAGGGTTGATACCCATCCGGTCTTTGTTACATCCATAGCTGCTATAGTTGGTCGAGTCATAATTTTTCTCAAAAAATATAATTTTTTACTTGCATTTATATAACAATCGCGTATAAGTATAGCATGGCAATAGTTAAAAGCAATAAAAATAAGAGAAAACGGCAGATTTTAAAGGCTAAAATCGGTTTTATCTCCCTTTGTCCTGCCGGTGCAAATACCATTCGTACTATGTACAAATCGGATGATGGGGATAAAAACATCGATTTACAGGTAATTTCCAAAGATATGTCAGAGCAGGGAGAGCTTGTTTGCTGTGTTTATGCCCCTGATATGGAGGATTCTCAGGGAGATCGGGCTTCAGCAGCAGTAATTAAAGATTTTGCTTACGATTTCGCCAAAAATGGTGGAAATATAGATATTCGACATAACGAGGAAGCTCTCAGTACGGATGACATATTTATAGCTGAGACCTTGATTATTCAGAAGGGTGATGAACGATTTGAGGGGATGGAAGACTACGACGGTAATCCTGTTGATGTTACAGACGGGTGGGGCGTAATCTTGAAGGTTGAGGATGATGAACTTCGCAGACTTTACCGCTCCGGTGATTGGGGTGGTGTAAGTATGGGTGGTATGATGCAAGTCAGAGATACCTCCGATGAGTCTAACATAGAAAAAATATTGAAAACGATTCTTGCACCTTTAATGAAATTGAAAAAACAGGAGAACTCAGACATGTCACTAAACGATAAAGATTTGAAACAGGTTGCGGAAGTTGTTACTAAGACTTTGGATGCCCGCGACGAAGCTACCAAGAAGAAAGCCGAAGAAGTTAAGGTCGCTAAGGAAAAGGCAGACAAGGAAAAAGCCGTCGAGACAAAAACAGGTCTCGGTATGGTTGAGCCTATGTTGAAAGCTGATCCTTCGGAAGATGATGTAGCCAAACACCGCAAAAATTTGGCGATCTATGAACTCTCGAAAAAGGTTGATCCAAAGGACTCTTCCGCTCTCTTTGAGTTCGAGACGAAGGCAAAGGAAATCGCTTCGAGTGATAAGCTCGAAGATGTTCTGAAGGAGCAAAAGGGATTGTCTTACGAACGGTTCTACAAAACTAATCAGGACACCACCGATGTCGCCAAACAGAATACTGGACAGACCGGTGAAGATACTGAGTACGCTGACCAGATTCTGAAAGAGATGGACGCCGAAGAAGCGGAAGAGAAAAAGCTAAGTTTAGCCAGGTAGCGTAGTACCGGAAAAGCAACCTCAAAATAAATAAATAAATAAATTCCAAGTAACGGAGATTTTGAAATGGCATTGGACTACAGATCACAAATGAATTTTTCGACGGAAGATATCCTGACCCCTAACGAGCGTATAGTTAGTGAGAAGGATCTCAACGTATCTTTCGCTGCTGTAGATTCAGCCGCAGTGTTGGGCGTTGGTTATCCGGTAGGATTTAACGAAAGCACACTCAATCATGCTCCCTGGATGGCACCTGACGCTACAGTAGCGGTCGTTACACTGACCGGAGCCACAGGCGGGTCATTCACTATCACCGTGAACGGTGCAACGACTGTAGCGATTGCATATAACGCAGCCGTAGCTGTAGTTGCTGGTGCTCTCAGATCCATCGGTATCGATGCTTCCGTTACTCTCGATACTCTGGTATACACCATTACTTTTGATGGTGAGGCCCAAGTGAAGGTACTCCCAACTGTGTCGGCAAATCTTGCCAGTATTACAGGCGATGTGGGTGAAAGTGTTACCGTCAATGATGGTACAGCACAGGTCGCATCTCCCACGGTTTTGAATATCAGTTTGGGTATAACCGTACCTGCAACAGGGGGCACATTTACGATAACGTATGCCGGTAATACTACGGCTGCAATCGCTTTCGATGCCTCTGCTTTGGATATTCGTACAGCAGTTCTCGCTATAGCTGCCTCCCCTCCAGCATCTGTAACTGTAACCAGAGATGGTCTTAGCAATATCGCAGTATACTTTGACGATATATTGGACCTGCTCACATTACCTACAGTAACTGCTGATGTTAGCAGTATCACAGGAGCTACAGGAGAGTCGTCCTTAGCTACAGTAGGAGATGTTCTTTCTCTTGCTGCTGCTTCAGAAATCGAGATGGATGTTAGTACAGCTACAGGCGGGACATTTACAGTAACCGTAAACGGACTCACTACTGCTGCAATCGATTTCGATGAGACAGCAAACAATGTGAACGCAGCATTACTCGCTATTGGGTTTACTGTAGTTACCGATCTCACCGCTGAATTGTATACTATCGTTTTCAGCGGTAAGGACGAAGTGATTACGCTTCCGACTCTTTCGGGAAGTATCATACCTCTGACCGGGGCGGTGGTCGCTATCGTCTCCACGGCAGGGAATGCCACGAATGGTACACACAATATCCGAGGATTCATTCATCCGAACGTACTCTCTGTCGGTACTAAGACCGGATCGGTCACGTTGTCCAGAGTTACTACTCTGGCGACAGCGACTCAGACTACACCTCATGGTCTTGTTTCCGGAATGTCTGTAACTGTATCGGGTGCAGATAATGCGGCGTTTAATGTTACAGCAGATATTACGGTAACGACCGCTTTCTCGTTTACCTACGCCGTAGCAGACTCCGGTACAGCATCGGATAGTGGTGCATATACTACCACGAATCAGGTTATGGTCCTGATTATGGTTAAGGGCCAGATCCATGCGACTCTGCCGCAGGGCCTTGTCGCTACCGCCGATGTTACGGCACTGAATACGGCTCTCAAGAACGACCTGATAGAGAAGGGTATTATCGTACAAGGCTTGGCGGGCAGGAATTAAGCCAAGATTCAATTTCTAAAATAAATAGACAATCGAGTGAATAGTTTGGAGAATTAAAATGCCAGCGAGTCCTATTAACGCACTGACAGATAGACGAGTACTTAACAGGGTCGTCAACAAGCGGATCAAGCCGTATACAGCGTTGACTAACCTGATCTTCCCTCCTTCCACAAAGAACAATCTCTTTGAGGAGGTGGCACAGATCGATGTCCTTGAAGGCACCTTTGGGATGGCACCTTTTGTCAAAGTCGGACAGAATGCCGTTATCATGGACGCCTTGAACGGCACATCGTACACTGTTGCGACTCCGTTTATCAATATCAAGAGGCCGCTGAAGTGGTCGACTCGATTTGCAAAGCGACAAGCGGGCCAGACGGTGTTTACGAATTCCGATCAGGCCAGAGCGATGATCCGTGAAGCTCAGGAAAAAGACATGGATATGCTCAACACCCTGATCGACGACAGGATCGAGTGGATGATCGCCCAAATTCTTACTGGCGAAATATCCTATTCGGTCGAAGGCCAGGATAGTTTCATCATCAACGTAGGGAAACCAGTAGCAAACACGTTCTCTGTATCTGCTGCATGGGCCGGAGGTTCGGCTGATCCGTCAGAGGACATTAGAACCGTGAAGGGCGTAGTAGCTGCTGTTCGAGGGCCTATCCCCAATATCGGTATCATGGGAGCTACTGCTGCTACGGCCTTTAGAGCCATGCTCGTAGGAACAGGTGAACTTGTTAGTCAGATTAAGACTACTGCTGGTGTCTTAACTGCGGAGAGGCTCAATCTTCTCAGCAGGTTCAGGGAAGATGGTATGATTCCCATGGGTAATTTTGGGGATATCGAATTCTTCGAGTATACCGGCACGTTCAATCCGGATGATGGCGGAGCGGCAGAAGTCCTTATCAGAACTGACTATATCGAATTCTTCTCTGATTCTCAGAGATCAGTCGATATGAGAGAGTTGATGTTTGGTTCGATTCCCGATCTCAGAGCTATCGAGGCTGGACTTCATGTGACTGAGCGTTATGTCGATGTTGATCCACCGAAGTTCGATCAGGGCACGTACCAGGCACTGATTATGACCAGACCGCTACCGTGGCTTTATCGTCCCGACTGGCAGGTAAGTTTGAAAGTGACCAACATCTAATAAGTTGGTAGACTATACGAGAGTCGGAAGAGGTTAGACTGCTTCCGACTCTCAATATTACTGTGAATGGTAAAGTGAGGTTACAAAATGAGCGATTCAAAAATGTTTGTTTGTTTGACCATGACAATCATGCTTTCCGACAGAAGTATGATAGCTCCTGGTACACCTTTTCGTGGGGAAGATGTAGTTCCCAAAACTCTCGTCAGTATGTTGAAAAATGAAACTATTCAGGTTTTTGAGTCGGGTAATCCTCCGGCACCCTTGCCCCGGTATCCGATAGGTTTGACTGAGATGGGAATCAAGAAAGAGGGTCAGGAAAAAGACCCTGCATCTAATATAGGTCTTCATCGTAGACCTCCTGAAACTAAATCGGATGAGACTAAAGCCAGGAAAACCCTGGTAAGGGCTAAATTAAAGGCATTAGGTGTTACAATGCCCTCCAATACGAGACTCGATACCCTCGAAAAGCGTTTGAGTATGGAGCAGATGCTGACGACAGAGTGTGAGGCACGTATACCTGCTCAGAGTGTGTGGGATGCCGACCCAGTAGAACTCGCCTTTATCCCTGAAGATCGTCTCTTGACGGTGTACCGAGAGCAGTGCGAGAAATACGAAATTGATACTCAGAAATTCGACACCAAAGAACTGCTCATTGAGTATATGTCGAGCCAGTTCGTTAAAAAGTAAATAGAAGAGAGAATATGGCTGTAAATCCACTATATAACACTAAAGCTGCTTTGCTTTTGAAAATCCGGTTATCGGATGTTCCGAGCGACCAGACTAATGCTGTTATAGATATGGCTATATCTCAGGTACGTATAGGGATTTTCTCGAAACTCGGTAGTGATAGAGCAATAGAGATCGCCGCTTTCACCCCATCAGAGAATCCTACAACGGACAACGAGATACTTTACAGCACTGCCTCTACTGCTGAGGGCTTGTGGGTCACGGCACTTTTGTATGACCTGCTTCCTACGCTGTTTATGGAAAGCTCTAATGAGGCTCAACAGAATTGGAATGATGAGCCGCTTTCGAGGGATGCAAAACAATTAGTGAAAGCAAAACAGGCACTGTTATCTCAAGTGGATAAGCTAATGGGTGATTTAGAGGTGCCTGTGAACGATGATACAGGAGCAGTGAAGGTGTTCAGTGTAGGGAGACCAGTGACTTATATCTTGCAAGATAATTTTATTGGGAAATAATTATGGCAGCTAAAGAATATAGATGCAAAGTTGAATTGACTACGAAACCTCAAGCTGACGGTAAAAGACTTACTTTTTACCCCGAAGATGTTATTGAAGCTAAATTTCTTCGCGGAGGTCAAGTAGACAGATTGCTTGACATGGGTGTGATAGAAGAAATAAAAAAGATGAAAACCAAAAGGATTACAAGGGATATCGTGGACGAAGAGACCGAGGAAGTAAATGGGTCTTAGAACCACAATCCAAGCTCGATTGATAGATCTTTTCAAAGTTGATAGTTTTGAGATCGTAAAATATACAGATGGCGTTCCCTCTGTGGGGCATGGTACAGAAACACCTATCGTGGTTTGTAACGAAGTATCTGCCGGAATAGTGGCAGGGACCGGAGGGGGCACGACCTATAACTTGACAGGGTGGACTTTTGATTTACGGTGCGATTTCAAAAATGAAGTGGACTATTCTGATTTTATTGAATCTTTAGAGAATATGTCTTTTGCGGCAGATGACAATCATTTAGTGCAAATAACTATCGGAAGTAATGTAATTGTTAATCATCCCCCTAGACAGGGATCACATAATGGGACAGAGTTAAATTTTAATATCAATGTAGACATTAAAAAATAAGGGAGCTTCTTATGGGAGTTGGAAATCAAAGTAGTAATGGTGAACCTAGCGTAACCGAATATCAACTCGGCGGAGGAAAAGTATTCCTGGCTGATTTAGCTACTGGCGGTTTGCCCAAGACTTATCGCAAAGTAGGTAATACGCCGGAATTTACGGTAACGGTAAATACCGAAACCTACGAGCATAACAGCACTCAGGAAGGTGCACCGGCTCAGGATCTGTCTGTGATTATCGATTCCGGTGGTTCGATAGGATTCACGCTGGAAAACTTCAGTGCTGAGAACTTAGCTTTGTTCTTGCTCGGTGAGGTATCTGACTATACAAATCCGGGCATCGCAGGATTCACTGATGCGGTAGTCGTAGCCGATGGCGATATCGAAGTCACAGGATACTACCAGATTCGCACCACATTGGGTGCTCCTGCATTTGGCATCACCACTGTAAATGCCATCGCCGTGAGTACAACCAACGCAGCACCTGTGCTCCTGACTTTGGATACGGACTATACCGTAGATGCGAACAGCGGAATCATCCACCTGCTCGATACAGGGGTCATAGACACAGCGATATCTAATGGTGTGGGTCTTACGTGTACAATCGGGGCTGATGCGGCTGTTACTACTGTTGACTTGGTAACCATGCTCTCTGACATCGAGAAAGATGTTGCTCTGATATTTGAGGGTATCAATGCTGCCGATAGTAACAAGAGAACGTATTACCATTTCCACAAGATCTCTCTTGCTGCAAATGGGGATGCTAATCTTATCAGTGCTGAGGCTGGTTCTTTACCGATGACAGGCCAGGTAGAGGCGAATGATGCCTTTACTGAGCGTGTAGATGTGTATACGCCTATAACGCAGGTGTAATTTTTACAATTTGCCAAGATTTTACTTGCAAAAAGCATTATAATCCGGTATAGTCTTAATGGCTGTACCGGATTTTTTAATGGTAAAGAAACCCCGAATATTTGAGAGGTGTAAAAAATGTCAAAGTTATTTAGAAAACCAGCGGAAGAGTTTGAAGTGAATGGGGAGAAAGTCCACGTAAGGGCTTTGCCTTTAGGCTTGGTTCTTAGATTAAAGGGAATCAGAAAGCCCGTAGCGGAGGCGATAGCTAAATTGAAGAATGTAGGGGTGAATGATTTTGAAGAAGTCACACACACAACCCCTAAGCCTACAGAGAATGACCCTGAAGCTATTGAGCTTATAAAAAAGACCTCTCACGCCGCCCCCAGTCCTGTGGCTATTACGCAGGTAACTACTTTGCGTACTCAAGGGATCGAGGCACTATTCGATTGTCTGTTAGATGATAATCTTCTGGCAGAAGTTCTTACCGGATCTATAGAAGAACTTAAAGGCATAAATCCAGAAGAGTTATTTTCTGCAACCGGAGAACAAAGTATTGACATTGCTACTGCTGCTGAACTTTTTGGCTGTATAGTCAATGTGAATATGGAAGGATTCAAAAGCCTGGGAAAGTACTGGTCCCCACTCAAGTCAATCCTGGAGGGAGTGGGGCTAAACAAATAAAGTTTTCCTCCGATGAGGAAATGGTAGAGTACTACAGGGAAGCTCTTTTAGAAGCAGTAGTTTTTTGTCTCACTAAAGGTTTCGACGAAGAGTTTATCTGTTCTATAGATATAGTTGGTTTTGGTGAGGTTTATAAATATTTGAAAAGGATAGGTGCCAGGGATCAACTGAGATCTATAGGGGATATGGCTATGGTACAAGGTGCTACTAAAAAACAGTCTAAAGAACGTACCGGGATAATAGAGTCATGGCTTCCCATACAGGAAACAAGTAGTCCAACTAATGATGCTGAAGCATTTACGAAAAAAGTAAATAAAAAGGGTTGGAAATAATGGCCGATGGATCTGAACGTGGTGGTCTTAATTATGAGATCAATGTAACAGGGAATTTCGAGGAGAAGTTCGCCCGCTTCGAGGCCCTGCTTCAAAAATTAGAGACTCAAGCCAAAGTCTCCGGTAAGTCCACGGCCACTAAAGCATCTACAGCAGGTACTGAGAGTGCTAAGGCAGAAACCAGAGAACAGCAAAAAGTTGTTAGTACACTCAACAAAAAAGCCGCTGTTGATAAGAAAATCCTTCAGTTACGCAATCGACAACAGGTGGCGGTTTCTAAGCAAGTAACTAACGAGAAAGTACTTACCGATACCGTAGAGCGTAAACAAAAAGCTGAAGTAGCTGTACAGAAGGTACAACTAAAAACCGTCAAACAGAGTATAGCTTTATCCAAGGCGGAAGAGCGTATAGCTAACACAGCTATGAGGCGTTTGGAAATAGAAAAGGCTATCAGATTAGCTCGACTACAGGGGGCAACAACACCTGCTCAAATCTCTGAGGTCACAGGACTATCCACTGCTACTTTAGGGAAATCCTCTAAAATCATAGCTGCCCAAAATAAGTCTTTGAAGGACCAAGAACGACTAAGAAAACAAAACCTTAAAATTCAGCAACGACAAGTCACAGAAGCAGAAAAAAATAGACGTATTCACAGGGACATTGTTTCCTTTGCAAAAAAACAACGAATATCTCTTCAACGAGCAGCTAAAGAGTTAGGAGTATCTGCCGCTAAAGCTAAATCGTTGGGTATTGAGATGAACAAGGTTAATGATTTTGCTTCTAATTTCTTATTCACTTTCAGACGACTCGTTGGTATTTTAGCGATCTTTACAATAGCCCGCAGATTCGCAGGCTTGATAGGCAATGCTGTAAAAGAGATGTCAAGATTTAATTCTGTTTTGGAGACGAGCAAAATCAGTTTAGCTGCCCTCTTAGCCAGTACGGGTGAAATGGTGAATGCTAATGGGGATTTAGTGACCGGGGCTGAAAAGTACACAGCTTCTTTAGCTATAGCAGAAGACTTACAAAAACAAATTCGTATAGATGCTTTAGGGACAGTGGCAACATACGAAGAACTTCTATCTGCTGTTCAAGCAGGTCTTGGACCTGGAGCTATAGCAGGACTTGATGTCGATCAAATAAGAAAGGCTTCAATATCTATTGCCAAAGCCGCATCTACTTTGAATGTTTCCGGGGCCGGGTTTGCAGAAGAGATAAGGTCGATTATTCTTGGGGTAGGTACACCAAGAACAACAAAACTATTACAGGTTATAGGATTATCTAAAGCAAATATCGCAGAGGCAAAAGAGACAGGTACAGTATTTGAGACAATACAAAAAGCGTTGGAATCATTTAATATAGCTACTGAGGATGTTCGTAAATCTTGGTCGGGTTTGCAATCCCAAATTAAAGATGCTTTTTCAACTATACTTGCATCTGGTAGTGTGGAGTATTTTGAAACTCTAAAATCAGGAATGCAAGGATTTATAGATTCACTTCTCGTTGTAGATGGACTTTCAGAAAAAGGTATAGGGATAGATGAGAATGCTGTAGGTGCTGTAGAAGAGATATCGTCAGCACTTAACGCAATCATTTTAGACTTTAAGACCCTTGTGACTTTTGATGCGTTGTTTAGTTCTTTGAGATTAAACTTTGCGGCTATAGGAGAAGTACTCAAACTTATCAGCAGTTTTCTTTCTCCAATTATAGTAGGATTCGGAAGAGGTGTAACTCTCGTTGCTGGAATAGTGGCAGGCATACTTAAACTCGGCAGAATCGTAACAAAGATTGTGCCTAAAGTTGTTGTAAAATCATTCAAAGAGATACTCGCTTTTGTTTCAGCCATAGCTGGAGTTTTAGTTACGTGGATAGTTCTCACGAAAATATATAATGGATTAGTGTTGGCAGCAAAAACAATCGTAGCTTCTATAAGTATTATACAGACAGCATATCTCTTGGTGTTGGAACTCATAAATACTTTTAACAAAGTTCGGATTGCTCAAGGGTCTATAATACTGGCGATCCAAACAGCCATAGCTGCTGTTGTAAATTTAACCGCTCTTGTTATAGGAGCGATAGTTATTGCCATTGGTGTGATCCTCTGGAAGACAGGGTTACTGTCAAAGGTGTTTGGTAAGTTAAACAAGTCATTAGACAATACAGAGAGTAAACTAGGAAAGATAAAGAATGCTATCTTGGGTGGCACCAACGCCATCTTTGGACAGAATGAAGCCACCAAAAAACTTGAGGCCAGTTTCAAATCATTAGAAGACCGATTAGTAAAAATGCAAAACGCAACTAAGTCGCTACTGTTGACTTCTGCTATACGGGGAGAAGCAAAACAAGTATTCACTGCAATTACTTCAGGACTTGAAAAATTCGCCAATGACAGTATCGAACTCAAGAAAAGTATAGATCAAAACGATGCAACCCTACTTAAAAAGCAAGAGACAAGAGACAGGTTGCGAATGTCTTTAGATTCTGCCAGACTTGAAGACCAGAAAAAGAATGCGAAGAAAAGACGTTCTTTGTTCCGCGGTTCCTCATCTCTGAGACGAGGCGGAGGTCTTGCAACAGGGATAGACTCAGGAGGATTAGGCGGAGGCGACAGTAGTTTAATCGATGTTGAGCAGATGGGAAAGAAGGCGGTAAAAGTATACAAGACGTTGGAAGCTGCTGAATCAAGTTTGAATGCTACTAAAGCACAAGGTAATAAACTTCTACAAGTTAGAGATGAATTACTCCAGAAAAATATTGCTTTGATAGAGGAAAAAGTACGTCAGGAAACTATCTCGTTAAATAGTGAACTTGCTGGTAATAAATCTATCAATGCACGATTTGAATTGCGAAAGACTTTGGTGTTAGAGGAAGTGCGTCACGCTAAAGCGGCAGTGAAAGCGTTAGCATTACAGAGAGTGGAACTGCAACGACAGGAAGAAATAAAACAAAATAATGATAGGCTTGACGAAAAAAGTTTAGCAGCGATAAACCAGACTATCGAATTAGCTAAGGAAGCAAACGCAGACAATGAATCTATAGTGGCTTTAGAGGCTGCGAGAGATAAAACTGCCGAAAGAAATTTGGGCCGTAGAAGAAAAGAAGAATCCCTTATACGTACCATGAGAAAAGACCTCGAAGAAATGGCAGATCTTGTAGTGTCTAACGATTGGCTTGTAGCTATGTCCAATGGATTTAAGGAAGGGGCACAACAGTTCATAGAAACTGCGGACCCTATCGCTCAAGGATTTGCGGATGCGATGCAAGGTGCACTGG
>SDBS01001732.1_pt1 | contig 22082 bp, 25 predicted proteins | sample 2277091 | NCBI WGS metagenome assembly SDBS01 (sample SAMN10404972, study PRJNA504765) | marine sediment metagenome | isolation source: marine sediment core GS10_PC15, 163 cmbsf | place: Arctic Ocean: Southern Knipovich Ridge | collected 2010
GGGGAGGAAGGGAAAGATAATGGCTAGAGCAACGGACGATCACCCTGAAGATCGATGTGACCGTTGCGGTGGTCGCAATATGAAGGTGTGGCACGTGGATAATGCTCTATGGAACCGTATAGCGGGTGACTTCTCTATCCTGTGTCCGATCTGTTTTGCGGAACTCGCTGAACTTTCTGGCATGCTACCCATTTGGGTATTACGCAATGAGAGCGACTTACCCGGAGAACTTGAACGCCTACAAGCCGTCGTGGACAAGCTGCCGAAGTGCTGGCGACTAAACGAGGCCGGGGCACTGGTCCAGGATGTGCCAGTGGTGATTGGCATGGAAGTGTGGGTACGAAACAAGCAGACAATAATCCGAAAGCGTCAAGTGTTGGCCATCACGTCAACGAGCATAGGCGATGGATACCACCCGCATAGCGCGCATGCCGACTGCTACAGCACGGAAGCCGCCGCGCGTGCAGCCGGGGAGGAAGGGAGCGACGATGGACATTAACCTACTAAAAAAGAGTTGTTCGCGACTGCCAAGGCTTATAGAACTAAAGTCTCCTGCCTGTATTGTCGTGGGTGAGATGCAACTACTCAATGATCTAGCCTATGAGGCACTACAGGACTTGCTTCGGCAGGAGTTCCGTGGAGCGCGAAACAAACGCCGACAGAAGAAATCCCTGAAAGCAGAGGCAAAGGACGCAAGTGACGGATCACTGGCTTAAGCGGCATGAGGCCGCGTTTCGACGCCATGCGAAGAAAGAATGCGCCTCCTGCCGGGGACGCCAGTTCGGCGACTGTTCGGAAGGCTGCCGGTACTTCCGCATAACTGCCACCGCTTCAGAACTAGAAGAGGCCAAGAGAGGCGACACCGGCTTCAAGGTGAAAGGCTTCCACCTCTCGTGGAACGGGCCACGGCACGGATCACTGGACACCGTGCTATAACAGAGTAGGACGCTTTACCTAGACCATAACAAAGGAGACCATTATGTCAGAAACTCTCACACTAGATGGCTGGGGCGGGCAAGGCTGCTCCGTCGTAATTGTTGCGAGGGACAAGTCAGGAATAAGCACTGGAGTATTTGTGACTTTTCGCAGTACGCGGAACTACGGCTATCCCAGCCTGGAAATAGCGGAAGTACGCTCCCTACTGACTAAGATGGAAGCGATGGATACCGAGGCCATACCGACCGAACAACCGACGCCGGAGGCCAAGGAAGTGGTTATGTTTGAAGAACAGCCGGTATGCCCGTGGTTACGCGGTATTGCTTGCAAGCATCCCGTTCCTCAGACTCGCTGTGATTGTGCTGTCTTGAAACACAAAACAAAATGCCCATTGGGTCGCAATGAAGACAAGGCGCCGATTACGCCAGCCGAGCCGACGCCAGAGGCCAAGCTGAACACCTGCGAAATGTCGCAGGGGCAGTGTTCCTTCGTTAAGGGTTCAGCGGATTGCGTGGCATGCACTAAGGATGGCGATTGCCCGGCCGCCCCGCTATGCAGTGCCAGTAAGTCGAAGCCGGACTCCCAGCTGACTCACAACGATCTTGCAGATCGCATTTATGCCATATTGCGGGTACATACGTGTAGCCAAGCTAAACACGAGCCGAAGGCCAAGCCGCTGGGGTGGGTGCCGTACACTTCCCCAACAATCGACCACGATATTTCGCCCGACCACCACGGCATGCGACGTGGGCAGTACGTTATTATGCCGTACTGCACTGCATGGAAAGCGTTTGCTTACGAAACAAAGCAAATCAGGCTCGGCACGCTTGAAGAGTGTATAGCGGCTTGTAACGAACACGAACGCTCGAACTAAGCCGCGTTCACGCAGAGGATAACCATGTTCGCAGTAGGCGTGCCAGAAATACCGGCGATACCATTACCACCGCCACCGTTCGGTTGTCGCGGGTGCAAGTGTTTCATCTGGCTACTGCTCGGGCCCGATAAGAGCATAACGCTATGGATGGACGGCGGTATACTGGAAGTTGACCACGACGATCCAGGCTCATATTGGCCCGCGTGTAAAATGCGCGACGGTGATTGTTTCGCGTTGCACGAGTGCCGGCCTGAATGTGATGACTGGAACCAAACCCCGAGAGGTGAGTGATGACACTAACACCCAAATGTGTAGCGATAATAGAACAAGGACTAGGCATAGCAAGGTTAGACAAGGGATTCTGCAAGGCGTCTGAGATAGTGAGACTCAAGGATGAGCGCCTATTGGCCGCCGCGCCCGACCTACTTGCCGCGTGTAAGGCAATGCTACTCTACATGCCAAACTACGATGGCGAGGTGCCCTGCGATTCTGGACTAGGGACAATGGAGCAAGCCGAAGCCGCCATAGCCAAAGCCGAGGAGGAGTGAGTGATGAATGTAAACATGAACGCCACCCACCACTACCTGCTGATTGACACGACTCTATCGGCATGTGGAGCGAAAGCATTGCTGGATCGGGAATGTCCGGTGGCCTGGATTAAGTATCGCAACGGGACATCAGCGCGGTGGGTTTTACGGAGACGTAGCAAGCTATCTCCAGGGCACCCGGATTTCGCCCCTGGAATGACACGGTATATCTTTTCCATGTAACACAACACCCGCAAAGGACAACCACACATGGACAACCGCCAACTAAGCGATGCTGAATGGGACGCGGTACAGAACATGCGTCTCGACGAGGCCATGCGGCATCCGGAGCCAGGCCACGATGAATAATAGCGGACTACTCGACGTGCTTCCAGATGTCGCGACGGACTATACGGACAATTACCGTGCTGGATACACTGAAGTCCCTGGCCAGTTGTGCTTTTGTCACACCGCCAGATGCAAATCGCTTGCGAATGTCGCGGACATTATCTTCCGTAAGTTTCCTATGGCAGTTTTGTATTGCCATTGCCCTGGCAGGTATGAGGGAGACAGTAACATGCCTCCAATTTCGCCCGCTAGTAGCAGAGGAAATTGCGCTTGTAGTTACGCCAAACTCTACTGCCAGTTCACTTTGCGACACCCCGCCAGCAGCATATCGCTGGCGGATTTCGCAAACCGTCGATGCTGTAAGCTTGGCAGCAGACATTTCGTGCCTTGTTTTGTCGGCCATATTATTTGCGTGAGAATCCCATCGCAGGTTGTCAATCCGGTTGTCCGTGTGAATGCCGTTTTCGTGACAACACTCCTGGCCTTCTGGGCATGGACCAACAAATGCCACCAGAATCAATTGATGGATAAGGAAAGTAGCAGACCTTCCTCCATTAGAAAGAGTTATGCGAAAATAGCCGCAGGCGTCGGCAATTGGCTTCAATCTCCGCCATTCACCATCGCGCACTTCGCCCGGCAAGGTCCGCTTTTTCTTCGACCAAATCGAACCATCCTCACCAGCGCGATAATCCTCGAATCCTAGGATTGGCTTATAAGTGATAGTTGTGTTAGAATGCTTTTCAGCCATGACAGTACCTCATTACTGGATTGGTTAGAGAGCCGACCGGGGTACACACCCGGTTCGGTTCTCGTTATCCTACACCAAATCTTGATACTTGTCAAATACAACTCCCAGCCTGGTGCTTTTACCCAAGGAACACAATCATGGAAAATATGGCTGTAACGAAAAGCGAGTGGCAACTTATACTCGACAACCGCCACGAGGCACGCATGGAACAGGTCTACGAGGACGAGCCTGACCGTGACGGCATTATCTACCGTTACTTGCGCTGCAGCCATCAATCTTCTGCCGATTCGGGGTATGGCTTGGACGAACAGAACGACGTAACGGCCCGCTACATCGACCTATTGCTCGCGAAACATCCCGAGTTAGTTGATTACGGTGAGGCTTTCATTGATAAGGCGGTAAGCGCGTACAATATCCAATTCAACAGGCGACCCGCCGGCCGGGAGCTATTTCGCAAGCTGCGCCGCGGTGACCATATCGTATTTGCACGCATCGACCGGGGCTTTCGTTCGGTCGCCGACCTTACGACGATCGTTAAACTGTGGAACAAAATAGGCGTGACTGTGCATTTTATTGAGGAGTGCATCGACCTGTCTTCACTCTACGGCCCGTTTGTGCTGGTACTACTAGGCGCTATCGCCGAGATGGATTCTCGGTACAAATCGCAGCGCAACAAGGAAACCGCACGCCGCCAGAGGGAACTCGGCCGACCTCGCAACGGCATGTGCCCACCTGGCTTTATGATTACCGGAAAGAAGGGGCAACGCTTCTTCGCGCCTAAGCCTAGCAAGGTAGACGATCTCTACGACCCACTGATAATCGGCGAGCTAGTTCGCAAGATGCACGACGAGGAGGGCGCGAGGTGGGATCAAATCCCCGAGTTTATTGAACAGTACCGCGCCATCAAAGCAAAGCGTAAGCCGCGATTAAAGTTCCGATGGGGCGTTAAGAAACTTCGCTATGCTTATGAGGTTGCCCTGAAGATACATAACGGCGAACCCATTGCTCCTAGCGATTCAACAAAGTATCGAGCATGAACTGCCGGTCATGCCGCCCTCGCAGCCACTTGTGAGCCCTCACCAATCTGCTGCTTACCGTGTGGGTATTCTCGTGAGTAACCCTTGCCGTGCGGCTCGGCGACCACCCCACAACGTAGCGGAAGTACATCGCCACCTGGCACCGCAATGGCATGCCCTTGGTGATCTTCTCTAAGTCCGCCACTGACATTCGTTGCTTCTCCGTAGGCGCCGCCAGTGTGTCGGCTATCATTTCGTTATCCGTACCGGCGAGTGGCGTATCCAGCGACACACCGCGATTGCGGGCCTCGGTGCGATACCATCCCCGGACCTGTCGCTGCATCGCGCCGGCACCGTACCGCTGAAACGCCTCGTCGGTGGCTGGTTCACATTTGTCCAGCATAGCGGGTATGGCCGCGTAGAGATGGCCCTGTAAGTCGCTCACGTCCCGCTGCTGGGCCCATCCGATCGCCAGGCTCATACTCAGTATTGCGTCCGCTAACGGCGTGTAATGAGACCACAGGGCGTTACGAGCGTCGATGTCACGCCGATCCAACTCGAATCGACGCCACAATACAGCTAGGGCGTCATTATTTGCCATGCTAATCATGCGCGAGGTGCTGATCCTTGTCTGAGTGGTCTATGGAAAAAAGTAGCGGGCCGCCAGTAACAAACAACCGACAACCAGGCCGCTCGTGGTGCTGGCCAGCCATAGCCGGCGAGCGTGGTTGACTTTGCCAGCGTTGACCGCACTGGTCTCCAGGCGAACAACCCGATCCGACAATCCCTCCTGCCCGTCCCCACCCATGACCGCCGAATAACAGGGCGGGCAGCGAGCGGCAATCGTCGCCACGATGACCTTGACCTCCCCTATATCGGCGGTCAGGTTGTCGAGGCGTTCGTGCAAGCGGCGAAATTCGATAGTAGACATATCGCTCTTCACTTATGGGCATTGTTCAAAGCTGACGGTTCACTACCACTCAACACCGCCGCCCGAACAGCCAACGCAAGGGGGCGAACACGATCCGCCGAAGCGGGCCGCGACACGTCCACTGCTTTTGGCAATCCCGTCGCACGGGGCAACTCTTATAGGCACCTGAAGCGAGTTGCGGCCCCTCGGCTACGATGTTTTTGTCGTCCGGTTTAGGCGGCACCACAGCCAGGAAGGGCACCTCCACGACAGAGGCATCCAGGGCATCGGCCTCGGACAGCAATACGTCGCGATGCTCGGCCGCGTAGCTCAGGGCACTCAGCACGGCGCCCACGATCAGCGTTATGATGTATTTGTTCAACACGGTTCTTCTCCTGTGATTAAGGGTCGTTGGATACGGCCTGCTTCTCTTGTGTTAAGGCTTGGCAGCACCCGCCAACTCGGCAGTCACTTTGTCGTAAACGGCCTGTTCGTTTCTCGTAACCTCTGCCGTCTTTGTGTCAACGGCGGTTTTGATCTTGGCAAGCGTCTCCGGGTCATCGAGTCCCTCGGCCAGTGAATCCTGTAAAAACTGAGTGTGCATTTGTTTTCGCTGATCCGGGTCTTTCATCAGCTTCACGAAGCTGAGAAATGCCTTAATGGCCCCGCTGCGGTCGCCAATGGCGTATTCGCTGAAGATTTCCACGATCGGTTTGGGAAACTTCTTCTCGGTCAGGCTGGTGGCCAGCGTGCCGACCCGTCGTCGCCGGTCTTCGCTGCGCTCCCCGACTTGCACCAGAATCCAACCCACACAGGCGGCCACGGCCATCCACGGGGCGTAAGTCACAATCATGTCCATCGCGTCTCTCCTTAACAATAAAAGTGTGTTCGGTAACGTATTAACGGCTGCGTGAGATGTATCCGCCGGCAGCCCCGCCGGCAAGACCTAGGGCAATCAGTGCCGCATGAATGAGCCACGAGCCGCCCTCGGGCTCGACCGGCTCCGTGTCCGGTATGATAGGCTCTGGCGTCGGCTCAGGGTCGGGCGACGGCGCCGGCGTGGGATGACAACGCCTCTTCTCCAACTCCCGCTTTATCGCCTCCACCAAAAGTTTCGCACTGGCCGGAATCGTATCGGCCGTGCATTTGTAGACGACACCACCATCCGGACATTGCAGAAGGAACAAGGGTGCGCTGCCAATCTGTGTCTTCAACTTCGAGACGTAATAAGCGCTGTCGGAACGGTAATCGTTGGTCCGAGTGTCCCTTAGTAGTTTGGCCAACACGGGGTCGCGGAACATGGCCCGCAAGTGCCGTGAGGCTTCGCTGTTGTCGGTCACCAACGTGGACCAAAACATCTGTTCACGCTCGGCGGTGGGCAGGTCCACGCGCTCCATTACTTGACCGTACAGTGGCACGGTCATTGCTGTCAACACGACAGCCAACAGAAATCGTTTCATCGGTTCGTCCTCTCGGGTTAAAGTGCGTAAGGTTTCGGGGGCGGCGGAACGTGACAGACCGTCGTCGCCCAGCCAGACCACTCGCGCTTGAATTGTTCTCGTGATCGCACCTTAATCTCGTGCGTAGAATTGTTGTCAATAAGGTAAACATTTTCGGCATCCATGCCAATGAGCGTGACCATGTGCGCCTTCGGCCAGTTCACGGCGCAGCCCAGTCGCAAACGGATACAGCGTTCAAGAAACTCCCAGTCGCCATTCACTGTATAAGCGTAGCGAATCCCGGCCGCATCAAGTCGCCGGTGTAAGCGATCGGCATATTCGCCACCGCTGTAGGAGTTTTGCCACCAGACAGCCAGTTCGTCAAACCCCTGCCAGTACAGCAGAGTCCCGGTGCAGGCATGCACGCAACTCCCGCCGGCGTAGTTGTCGACCTTGAATTCGTCGGGCAAGTCCAGGTAAGGCACGGACGCCTTGACCAGTTCCCGCCGCTCCCGGCAATCGTCGGGGCTGGCGGGGTTACATAAGTCCGGTACGCGGTCGATGACGCGATTGATAATCCGTTCTTGCCCGGCCTTTTCCTTGGCTTCGATAAGCATGGCTGTACCTATCAAGATGAACACGCCGCCAATAATCAAGCCAAACAGTTTTTCTCTGTCATTCATGGAATCAACTCCGGGTATTCGAGTGCGTAGAACGGGCTGTTTTCTAAATGACCCGGCCACGTCGAGTCGTCAGCCAAGCCGGGTACTGAGTCAACGCCCCCGCCCTCGCGAGTCCAGCGCGACACCGCACCTGAGCAAAATGGCGGATAACCGCTGATGTGTTCGTCGCCGTACTTGGGCCGCAGGAACATTCGCAAGACAACCATCCGTCGACACGCCGCTTTGAACGCTGCCCACCGGCCGTATTCCTTACCAATCACGTTCTTCAGAAACATGCCGACAGTGCCGTATCTATCGAAGTGCGGCCAGCGGTCGCCGGCGTTGGCTCGGTAAACGTCAATGAGCCCTGGGTATTTCCGAACCAATTCAGACAGGGGCCGGATAGTTCCACCGACTCCCTCAATGGTATCCAGGCTGAACAATCTCTTCTGCCCGCTCGGCATCGCCAACCAGCCAGCAATGCCCGCGTGCGAGTGCTGCGAACCAGTCGCCTTGCAGATGAGCCAACCAAACAATCCAGATGGCCGCCACAACAGCAAGTCGCCGTCGAGGATGTCTCGTCGCACGGATTGGTAGGGCGTCGTCATCAAAACGCCTCCATTTCATTGCACAGTGTTTCCAATCTGCGATCCACGTCAACAGTGAATCCTAGTATGGGCGCGTACGGCTGTCAAGCTAGTTTTCCCTTCCCTTAGGGTGTTAAGCTGGGTAAGCTTACTTTAGGAACTTCTCCCGTGCCGCCTTCCGCTCCTTAGCCTCAGTGGCAAGCAGCTTGTTCAAGGCGTTCAGCCGTACAGCCTTTTCTCGCTCGGCAGGCGACATAGCCGCCAAGTCCTCTTTGGAGAAGAACACGCGGGTGAACGCTTTGCCGCCAGCGTCTTTCATTTCGCGATGCAGAGCCTCTTGGAGCATGGATGCTTGTGCGCCCTCTGATACGTCCGTGATTCTCCCACCAGTGAGTAGGTTGAACGACCTAGCAATAGCACCCTTGCGGCTGTCGGTCCCAACGCGAAGATGAGCAAGCAACGGCGCGAGTGGTGAGTTAGCCAAGCCTACCTCAACCGAAGTTGGCAAGGATTTCAATAACTCCTCGTCACCCGTGACATTGGAAAGCAACCGGCCAACCAGCGGGTCCAGGTCTTCCAGCGGGCGCCCGCCCATCGGGCCGCGCTGGAAGAACGACTGCCCTGTAGCTAATTCCAATGGTGCCTTTATCAGGGGATTCGTCCTGGATAGCAGTTCCGTTCCCAGGGATACAGGATCAGTGAAAAGCGAAAGCGGGTCTTCGTGCATAAGCCCAGCACCGGCCAGGAATCGCGGTGCGCCGCTCGGGCCTGATGGAAGTGGAATCGCCAACCCGCCTGCGATGTGCGGCGGGATGGGCCTATCCTGGTCGCCTCTGAGGGCATTAGTGCCACGGATGGTCTGCCCGAGTCGTCCGCCCGGTCGTTCTATAAGTTCTTTAGCGACGAACTTAGCCTCACCTTTCATAAACTTGCCGAATGGGAACACTTGTAGCATCTTCTGTTCGAGCGGCGTGAAGTTCTTCCCGCTGTATGCTATCTGTGTATGGTCAACGATACGCTTGGCGGTTTGCGGGTCGACGCCTTGTTTCATTAGTTCAATGAACGGTGCGATGCGGTTCAAGCCTTCACCCCATTCGCCGACTTGCTTCGAGGCGGCTATGGGGCCAAATCTCGTCTCGGTGCGTCCGCCTACACCAGCCACGTCAAACGGATTGAACGTCGTGCCCGGCTCTTGGAAACTTAACTGCCTCAGTATTCGCTTACCACTTACTGGAGTTCCCACGCCGTGAATGCCACCAGCGAACTGGCCAAACACAGTGTCCGTGCCGCGACCAACATCGCCCACGGTTTGTGCGAACTCGCCTTGGCCTTTGCCGGTGAGGTCGAATTGCCTAAGCACCGAACGGAATATATTCGTGGCGTCTTCGTTGGATAACGCCTTCGGGTCCACTTGCGATATACCACGCTTCACCCACTGTTCGGCTGTCTGCTGGACTATCGGTAACTTAGCCAGCGTGCCGCTATTATCCACCCCACCCCTTACGATTGCGTTGGAAATCATCACGGAACGTCCGTCGAATAATCCCTTCAGGAAGTTTTGCAGTTGGCCGGACGTGGTGTTTCGCGAGTGGAATCTAATCGTACCGGTGACCCAAGCCTTCCACCAGTTCGTGATGCTTCGCACTTGGCTGCCGAGAATGTCTACGGATTCCGGCGACGTGAACTGGTCGCGCACTCGCGTTAAGTCGGCGGCGATTTCGTTATCGACTCGCGACGCGGCTGTGGAATACAACTCTTCTGGCGTGAACTCGCTTGGGTCACGACCTGGATTGCGGCGTTGCCAGATGGCTTTGAGTGCGCCGTCTTCCGTGTCGCCGAGTTTCATGTCGAGCTTTTTCAATACGGCCCGTATAGGCGTTGACACTTGATTGATATTAGCGACACCAGGGGCTTGCCGCATAGGCGTAATGGAAGCCAGTGGCACATCTACTAGCGAACCATCAGCCAGCTCCATGATTGCCGTGTCGTTCTTTTTGTTAGTTCCCCGTATCTTACCAATGTCATACCCGCCGCCTTGCTTGGGCACCCTTCCGAAATCACCAACGCGAGCCCCAACTTGAACCGTACCAGTCCGGCCAGCCTGCTCGAATTGTCGCGGCGATTCCTTGCTTACGCTCGGGTCAGCAAGTATCTCGGTAGCGTGACGCGACTTTGCTAAAGCCTGGGCGGACTTATTGTGGAACCGCTGCATGTCGTCGTATAGGTTATTGCCGAATATGCCAGCCTCGCGATGCTCTGGTTTCAACCCAGCCAGCCACTTGGCTAACTTCTGGTAGCGGTCGTTACTGCCGGGTATCGCTTCGTCAACCTGCCTTATGACTTCCTCGGGTGAAAGCGTGCCGAGGTCCGTTAGGTCGTCGGATAGCCTTTCGCGCCTCAGCCATTCGTCTTTCGAGAAGTACCGAGGGCTGATTGTATCGCCGTACTGCCTGGCAATCTCGTCAGCAATCTCCTCCACAGTGCCACCTGCATCATCAATCAGATTCGTGATTTGCGGATTCTTGCCGAGTTGATTTATAGGGCGTGTCGGCAAATCACGCAGCCAGTCGATGCGACTCATGTTTGTACCAGCCGAGCCTTCTATCGCTGTCTTACCGGCTCGCTTGTACAGGTCAGCAAACTTCTGCTCGAAAGCTCTTGGGACAAACCCAATGCCTCGTAGCTCATTAGGTGCAACCCCGAACTCACTGGCGGCGGCGCGGCTGGACTGTATGGTATTCTTCCAGGTATCGAATATCGTCTGTGCTGATTCAGGTGTTACGTTGAAGTTCGGATTCGACATCAACTCTTGCAACGCCGGTCCCAGGTCGTCTGCCGTACCGGTTTCGAGCATGTGCCGAATAGCCTCGCCGCCCTCTGGGCTCAGCGTTCCGGTCTGATGGCCCAGTTCAATCATCTCGTTCACGTTACCGCGACCAGCCGCCTCACCGCTGTCGATAGCTCTTGCCAGTCGCGGCGATGCGTCTTGTAGTCGTTTGGTACTAGCGCCAAACACCTTGGCGTTCACGAGTCTATTTGCACTTCGGTACGGCGCGCTGGCGGCGATCCTCGCACCTACCTTGTCGAGCCCACGAGCGATTGCTTGTGATTTCTTTCCGATACCCGCGATGGCCGTGGTTTCCATGAATGGCAAGCCATATCCCAGTAGACTGCCCAGCGGCTTGTTGGCTTCCTTGGCCATTAGCTTCTTACCGAGCTTCGCATTGCCTCTGCCGAGAGCCAATTCCATCGCACCGACTTTATCCAGGTTGTCGGCCATCACGTCGCTCATGTTAGTGACAATGCGGGCTTCACGCTTGCCGACAGTTCGACCGAGCTTCTTTGATGCAATGCGCGCAATGTCATCGCCCATAATGCCAGCCGCCTTGGCCGCCTTGCCGCCGCGAGCCACTGCCGACGCTCCGAACGATAGATACGTCCACGGGTCAAACGCCACTTCCACACCGAACCCACCCACGTCGCCCGGGTCCAACCCTTTGCGATTGCGACCTACCATGCCCCATTGTTCCAGCAAGTCGCGCCCGGACGTGCGGTTTTCCGGTGAGAATGGCGAGAGCAACTGGTCGAACGGATTTTCCCAAGCCGCAATGTCACGGACCGCCGAACCGGGAATGTCCAGGAAGTTCCCAACCGCCGATACGCCACCCAACGTCTTGTTGGCCAGCGAACGAGTGAGGCTAATTTCTTCCTCGGGTGTGAGGTCGTAAGAGGGCAGACGGGCAGCGCGGGCCGCGCTCAAGCCAAATGGTACGAAAGGTGTGAATGGCACTGTTTATCTCCTGTTCACCCTTCGGAGAGGCCGGTTATCGCCCGTGAACAAGCTACCAGAACCACGACCGTTAAGTAAATCGTGGAATATCTTCCAGGCTGAACGAGAGGCTGCCGACACGTCTACGGTTTTTCCACTGGAGTCTACTGGCTGCTTGTTAGCTTTAATGAGATTCCATGTTTCGCGGTTGCCGCGTGACTGAATGGCAGTAACTATTTGCGGAAGGGTATCAGCAGTAACCACTCCTGAGTTATGCCCGTCAATAAGTTGGTTCGCTACTTCCTGCATCGAACCAAAGTCAACAGCACCTCTAGAGCCGCTGGCGAATCCTGCACTACCAGTGTCGGGAGCAATGCCACTACCCGTGTCGGCGAAATCCTCAAATGTTTCCCCGAGAGTTTCCCTTGCTTCGGCGGGCGACGACAACGCACCTTCCTGGTTGCCGCCTAAATCAACATCAATCGTGTTGCCGAAAGTTGACTTCCACGCGGCCGTTGCTTTATTTCTGGCACTTCCTGGCGGGAGAGCCAACGCACTGCCTAGAGCGTCAAACGCCTTGAAGCGGCGGTCGAAATCCAAAGCGGACCTAGCGTCACCACTCGCTCTCGCTGCTTCAGATGAACGCCTGGCTTGGTCGGCGGCAAACTGCATACTGCTTTGCAACTGAGCTTGCCCTCGCAAATCAAGTTCACCCCTGCGGAACCTGGCTAAATCATCGCCCGTCCGGCTAAGCCGCGTCTCTTGTGTACGAAACTCTCCCGCTCGTGCTGTCGCTTGACTTTGTCGAATATCCAATTCTCGACCCGTCAACCTGTTCCTTGCTTTCTCTGCCGCCGTCAATCGAGCGTTTTGCTGGTTTCCCAACGTCAACGCGACCGCCAATTGCGGATTCGTCTGCCACAATCCCGGCGGCACACCGCCGCCCGCGTCCACGCCTTCCGGCAGCATAAACGGCTGCCCCAGGCGCGCTTGCTGCGCCGCCCGTCTTAGTTGAGCGTTCTGCTGAACGAGGCTTTGCGACCTTTCCTTTTGCACGGCGCGTCGCGACTTCACCGCCGCCTGTATAGCCACGTTCTCGGGGCTGATGGTTCTCGGCTGATTCTGCCGCAACTGCCCACTCGCAATCCTCCGCTCGCGGATCGCTTCGCCTCTGGTGTTGGTAGTGTCGATGGTGGCCAACCGCTGCTGACGCAGTGTGTCGGCCTGTTCTGTCCGGGCAGCACCCATGCGGCGAAACATCTCGGTTTTCAGTTCCGGGTCGTTTTCGATAATTGCCATACGGTCGGCTTGTGGCACGATTTTCAAGTCGTCAAACCTTTCGGCAATATCCGGCCCCCGTTCCCACGGCAGTTTGCCGCCCTCGTCAATGAAGTTGCCGGCGCGGTCGAATCGTCCTCGACCGGTCTGTACTTGTATTCGTTGCAGTTCTCGCCGCCGACGGGCGCTTTCCAGGTTGCGGGCACGGTCTGCTGGCGTGCGCCCCCGGGCAATACGGGCACGGGACGCCGCCCGCATGTCTTGGCGGGTGAACGGAGTATCTGGCGTGGATTGGTCAGTGAGTCGCAACGCGGCGGCCACGTCGAAATCCGGCATAGCTTGCGGGTTGCTGGAGAATCCACTGCGTTGACCGGGAGTTGCCGAGATGCCGGGAAATCCCATGGCCGGCCCCGGTGGTTGCATCGAGGCACCCGGCATGGTAGGGAATTGGTCGATAGACTGTATCATGTTTGCCACGTCCATTTGCGGCGCACCCGCTTGCGCATTAGCTCCAAACGGCACATTACCTTGAGCTGACTGCCCGAAGTTCGGCAATGGCCCCTGTCCTTGCGGTGCCCCGCCCGTAATGCTCTGCGCAGAACGCAATCCCATGCCCTGCGGAAACGGCGGTTGCGCTGCTTGCTGCATACCCGGCAATGGCAGGGGCGAACCCTGTGCTGATAACGGTAGTTGCGTGAACTCCGTTGGGATGTTCATGCCCGGCAACTGCCCTTGATACTGCCCCGTCAGCGACATGATTTGCTGTATGCGTTGCTGCGGTGTAAGAGAATAATGGCTAGGCATGACTGTCTCCTTTTATAATAGGCCCATCATCTGCATGGCCATCTGCTTCCGCATCAGGTCATCGTTGGCAAACAACGCCTGCCGTTGCATCTGGGCGCCAACACCCGCCAACTGATCGTCGGCAAACAGTTGATTCGATTGTAATTGATATTGTTGGTTGGCCATTCGCATTTGCAGCGCCTGCATAGTTGAATCTTCCATGCCTTGCGCGTTGATTCCGGCGATACGGCCTATGCCCTGCGAAGTTACCGGTTGGCTCAAGTCGCGGGACACCCCGGGGCGCATGTCCATCTTGTTCTGCCAGAACGGGTTTGCCTGTTGGGCAGCCTGCGCGCGGATCGCGTTTATCGCCTGTTGCTGCTGAGGTTGTGAGAATATATTTTGCGTGGGCGGTTGCAGCGCCATAGGCATGGCCATGGCTGGCGCGGCCGGTTGCTGTTGTTGTTGCGCACCTCCAAACGAGTGTCTGGCGCCGGCGTGAACCGGATTGCCGCCACCCGTTTGCCTGGCGAACCCCGTCTGTGCTGCGTCGGCAATGATTTGCCTTCCCTGAATCACCCCCGGCAGGGTATTGATGTTCGGCATGTTGCCGAAACTGGCCGGCGCAGCACTACCACCCGGCTGTAACGGTATACTCCCACCGACGAACCGATTACCGAAACTCGCTATCGAGTTGGCGCTGCGTTTTGGTACTGCTCCAAAAGCCATGATTCACCCCCCCTATGCCATCGCGGCCATCAACCGCTGTAGCCCTTGATTATAACCCATTTGATTGCCTTGCTGTTGCACCTGCATGGCGAGCAACTGTTGCATCACGTTGCTGTCGGCCATCCGTGCAGCCATGTCTTGAGCCGCGTTCGCCTCCGAACTGGCCAAGCCTGTCCGTGTGTCCGCCAGCGCGGTATTCGCCCCCATGGCATCATTGAACTGCGTCGCCGCCCCGCCGGTCAGTCCCCCGGGCGCTGCCGGCGCGACTTGCTGGAATGGTTGTGCCGTCCCACCGCTGGGCAGTGTTACATTCGGCATGCCAAACTGCATTGACGGGCCGCGCCCGAATATCCGCGACATGGCGTCGGTTCGCCGGTTCTCAGTTGCCCGCTCCGCGTTGAGTTGATTCAGGGCGAATAGCTGCCCCATGGCACCCTGCATTTGCCCAGCGAAACCACCGATACCGCCCAGCATCAGTCCCCGACCGAACGTGCTTGGGTTACCGTAAAAGGGCTGCTGTTGCTGCTGGCCGAATCCGCCGAATACTTGTTGGTTGGCCTGTTGCGCGGGCGGTGCATTCACCCCTGGCGGCATCCCTAACGCTCCTCCTGGCGGCTGTGGTAACCCGCCTCCCGGTCCCACACCTTGCATGATTGGTGGAACGCTGGTCGGTGTGGACGCAGCGTCGAACCTGTTGATTTCTTGTTGAAACGCCCTGCCGCGAGGGTTTGTTACCCCAGGGCGGTGCCGTCTAATTACACCGCCGAATGGTTCATTAGCCATGATATTCCCTTCTATGCGTAGCGTTCGATGAACGCGACCGTTAAGTGCAGTACCGGCAGGCCGACATCCACGTCAAAGGTGTCAGCGCCGTCTGTTGTAGCTTTTAATGGACCGCCGCTGTAATCATTGGAAGTTAGCCTGTCCGCTATGGTGTCGAAAATTCCCCTGCTCCCCGTGTCACCTATTGCGTTCTCGTCGGGCTCCCCGCCTGGTTCGTAACCAAGCAGCATCCGTCCGCGCGCGTCATACGTGCCATTATCGTCAAGCAGTCGCCAGCCAGTGGGTATGTCCCCGACTGCCCCAACCCACGGCATAACTGCGCCGAACGGTGCCCCCCAGCAATCTGTAACGACTACCTTGTCCCCGCCCTGCTCAACGCGATACCCAACCACGTCGTTTGTGAACATGTTAGTGTATTTCGTGCTGTTGATAATCGTCTTGGTATCGAATGCACCGCCTGCCTCATTGGTGCCGTCATAGTCGCACGTCTTTACGCTAACCGTGCGAACCGCACTGCCGCTGGCGTTTACGAACCCCGCTTGCACCCGTGCCCACTTCGGCCCCATTTCCGAATAGTCCATCACGGCGATATTCGTACCCGCCGAGTTTCCCATGTAGTAAACGATGTCGCTCGTCTTGATATGCGGGTCGGCATCACCCGTGTGTCGCGTCAAGTACACCCAGATATTTGCGCCCACCTGAGCCCCCCGCGCATCCAGGTTTTTACACTGAACCCTCGGGGCATCGTTGTTCTCTTCCCAATCGGCAACCGCCTGCGCCCGTTGCAACACGCCCGTAATCGTCATCGACGGATCGAGCTTGAGGATGCTACCTTCCTTGAAATTCATCGTGTAGCCGCCGCCGATATTCAGCGTGGGGTCGGCATGCCCACCTTCCAGTTCGTTCGGCGACCAGTCGAGGTTTATCTGCCCGCGATGGTTTAGTACCTGTTGACAGTTGGCAAGAAGACCCCTGAGTATTTCCACGGCTTCGTTTGGGATTAACCCATACAAATTATCAAAACTGGGTCCTTGCTCTGAAAACACCGAACACCTCCTTTAGCGTTTTCCTTCAAGCACTTGTGTCACGAACCACCCACTTACGCTCACCTGCCGTACTATTTCTCGTCGCGACATTCCCTCTGCCCAAAGGTGCCTTATGTCTCGTGTCTTGTAATATGGCACACTTAGACCTGAGGGATTACGAGGGGTAGTGAGCCATCTCTGCCAATTGGCACGCTTTCGCTGCATACACGGAACGGTGTTTGTGGGGTAAAGTAGCCGGTATAGTGATTTGAGACTATCGTGATGAAACACTTGAAAACGATACAGTGGTGATTTCAGGTTTTTTATTTCCTTGCGTACACATATCCTCAGTCCAGCCTTTTTGGCAATGTTTGCCAGTGACGCTATAAACCAAGGTGAGCCAGACACAATTTCGACTCGCAGGTCAGCCGCTTGCTGGTTGGTGCGAGGTCGTGTTAAGCTAACACATCCATCGCCATCCAACACGCCTCGCACAAAGTGCCATATCTTATTCGCAGGCAATCCTTTAGGCCAACGCACCGTGAGACTTTTGTTTTCGTAAAGTCCCATTTTGCGCAGGCGAGACGACACTACAGGGCATGAAACATAAAGGTCGTTGTTGTGTATTTTGCTGCGAGGCACCCCCATAACATCAGCCGCAATCCCCAGGAAACTTGGCTCATAACTGGTGATTCCTATAAGGTTGCTATCTATCCACCCATCCGACCAAATTAGTCCCAGGAGCCAGGCTTCATCGTCAGTCGGGCGTTTGAATAAATCTTCCGGTGGCCGTACAATTGGCTGTCCTCTGTATGTATTGAATACGGGTGTTGTGAAGGTCCTTTGCGCGTCCCATCCCTTCTTCAAGCGACTCCTGATTGTGGAATCAGACACCTCGATTCGGCGCGACCACCCGCGAATTGAGTCTTTCACGCCGTCAAACTCAAGTATTATTGGTGCTGGCATATTTCCCTCCGTTCCACCTGGCCTTCAAGGTCGTCGAGTAGTTTGACTTGTTCACTAAACACCGGCCACCTCCAACCCGAACAGCGACAATGCTTCGGTGGCTTGATAGGCCGTCAGCTTTGCCGCCACGTACCGATGGGTGAGTGCCCTCGGCTCTGCCCGCATTGTCAATTCGTGCATGGCGAAACCGGGGGCGGTCCCCAACACTGAGCGCGCACCCTTGAGGTTCCGCCGCAAGCGGGTACTGCCAGCCGTGGAATCAAACCCCTCGGGATGCTGTTCACTCGCCTTCATCGTCTCGGCAGATGAATTATGGTCGTAGTACACTTCCAGTTCTGCGTATTGAGCGTTCGTCGTGGGCGGATATGTCAAAGCCAACACTCGCTGCCCATCCTTGTCGTAGGGGATGTCGAAGATACCCGTCTTGTAAAATGCCCGGATACCTCCCACAGCATACGTGCTGGTCGCATCGGGATTGGTGGTCCAGTTCGCCGATACCGTCAGTTTTGTGCTTGTTCGGGCTGAAATCGTCCGCATCTGTCCAGCGCCCGTGCCACCCGTGATAATCAGCGAGGCACCCACCGCCGTGGCCGCAAACGCCGCTCCGCTGTCGGTCAGCGTATTCGCCGTGCCGGCTGTTGTCGTTCCCGTAACTGCCGTAGTCACTACGTCACACACGCCCTCATTGACCAGTAGCGACTTGCCATCCTCACCGCCCACGAGGTTCCGTATGGCGTTGCTAACCTCTATGCGGCATCCACCGCCCAAACCATGCGGGTATCGCTCTACCGTCCACGCTTGCGTGCGTATGGCGAAGCATAGGGCTGTTTTCGGTTGATTGCCCGCCTGCCCGCTCAAGGCCACGTAGAAGCGTACTATAGCCTCGTTGGGTTCGACTTCCACGAAGAACCACGCCGACTTACTGAAGTCAATCAGGTTCTCGCGGAAGTAGTTGCGAACCTCGTCGCCAATGTCTTGCTTGCCCGCCCGGTTCATAGCCCACGGTCCGAATCGGTCCATCACGAAAGCCACGTCGCCGTAGAAATCCCAGCATCGTTGGTTTATGCAGCCGCGCGAGTGCGCCAGTGTTGGTATCATGTCGATGTTTGGTTGCCGCACGAAATTGCCCCGGTAGATATGCCGGTCCTTTGCAATCCACAGCGTCGAGCCGTGGGGTATCAGGGCAGTTACCCGGTCGTTGTCCGCGGTGTTCTCTTGAACAATAACCAAGTTTTGGCTGGACGGAACCGACTCGGGCTCGTCAACCTCACTGTAGAGTATCTTGTTTCGATTAGCGGCTGTCATAGTAGCCGGCCGCGCGTAAAACATGCGGTCCTGGAAGGGCACGCATATCTCGTAGTTGGTGGGCGGTGGCACCTGGCGACGCGCGTTCAACGAGTTGTCGGGGTTCAAGACGGGCAATGCCGCGTTGGCGGCAAGCGTGTCGTCGCTGAGTTGGTCGAGATACGTAGTTGTCGCCTTGCTTATCGTGGCGACCAGATAAAGCACCGTGGATTGTCCAGACGTTGAGCGATAGAGTTCCTTACTGACGGTTGCGGGCACACGGACTTCTGCCGTGGTTAGAACATCACTCCAATTGAACTCTTGGTTCGCCGTCGCTGTCACTGTAGTGCTGGCGCTCAAACTGCTGTAGTCGCCGTTGCTGTCTTTATATCTGTACGCACAAACGTAATCCCCGGCGGTTGCTGCTCCCCCGCTGTCAAGTCCAATCGTCGGTGCCCCAGCGGGCGCCGTGATGCCCAGCGGCCACAGATTCGTACCGTCGTAGATGGTGCCCCGCGCCGCCCCGTTGATGCGAATCAGGTTACCTTGCCGGGTTTCTGCCCAACACGGTATCTTGGTGATACTCACGCTTGTCTCGTAAGCTGTGCTGGAACCGCCGCCGTCCCACACGTCACCATCAGTGTCGAGATATATAGCCCGCGACTCCGCAATCGCCCGCCAGCCATACATCGCCAGGATGTCTTTTACCGCCGTTATGGCGGGCGAGTAGGTAATCGGCTGTAAACCACCACGCACTTTCAGCTTGCCGGGAACGGCGCATGAGAAGTTCTCCACTTCCTGCGCAGCCCCCACCGGGATGTCATGCGGGTCGGCATCGGAGATGAGTCCAGGCCATTGACGTAACTCAGCCATCATCCTCTCCTATGAATATGGGTTAATCCAAGCCCACGTAGACGAGCGCCATGACTTCCACGACGACAACTGGGGAATCATCCGCACGTCATGTCCTATCGCTTCAAGCGCCGCCTTTTCGTAGCGGTTCTTGGCGACAGTAGCTTTGGCTGTGTCACCCTTGAGTACCTCGTACTCGTATTCGCACCGCCGTTTGAGGATGGTAAGCATGTACGGGGCCATGTCCACTGGATCACTTATGGTGAAGTGGTCGCCCAATTTTCCATAGGACACGATGCCGCGCAACGTGAACACTGCCGCGGAAGTCCATGACTTGATGATTTGTTGCTCGCTGTACTGGTTTTCCGAACCAAGGTTTTCCGGTGGCGCTTCCGCGCCCGTATCCGACGTGCGGAACACGGCATCCACAATGTCTTCCCGAAGGTCAACTGCATCGCCGCCAGGGGTGATTGTCACGCCCGCCGTGCCCGCCGCCAATGTCCCGATAACGGCGGTTCCTTGCGAAGAATACTTGCCGTAACCGTCATAGCGAAGTCGCCTGGGGTATCGTCGCATCATGTAATCGAGCGTGTCGGCCGAAGACGGATAACCGTGCAAAGCAACTGCCATGCCCGCGTACTGGTCGCTGCTGGACAACACGGTCCAAAAGAACGGTTCCGCCGAACCGCCCAAGTATCGTTCCCGTTGCAACCATTCACTTGGTTCGAGATAATTCGGCCCCCACATGGAAGACTCGTCGTTTATCTCGCTCAGTTCGGCAATATCACCCGGTAGGGGATAGATGCTGCGCCACAGAGTAAACGTCGTAGCGGTAATAGTCGCTTGTGGTCTAAGCACGGGGTCTAACAACACCGTCGTGGTACTCAGGTACTCGGCAATCTTGTAAACCACCGTGTCGCTGCCGATGGTCATTCGCCAGTATCTTGCGGTCGAAGGGAAAGTGTCGCCCGCCATGGTGGCAATTCCCGTCGTGGAATTGTAAGCCATGGTGCCAGTACTCTGTGCGGGCTCCAGATTGATTCGGTCTTGCGTATGATAGTAGTGCCAGGTGCGGTAGATGCCAACTTCCCGGTAGGCGGTCTGGATGGCATTGCGGGCGCGGGACATTTCCGTGCCTTGCGCCAGCGACCCGCTGTAGTCGCGCAGGTGGTCTATCAGGTCGCGGTACGTCAGTAAGATCGGCGCCTGAATGGCCGTAGTCTTTTCGTACTGGCCGGTCTGCGCAGTACTGGCCGGTGCGCCGGGCGAACCTGCTGTTGATCCATCAGTGATTGTATCGTCAGCCATTATGCCACCACTGTGGTTTGCGGATTATCGAAATTGTAGGTTGTTCGTTGTCGCCACACGTAATACGTTCCGGCGTCAAGCATGAATGTCACCAATCCAAAAGCGTTCGTCGTTTTAACCCCTGCGACTATATTGGTTGCTGGGTTATCCGTGGAAATCCAAACTTCCACTCCGTCAATCGGATCGCTGTCGTCGTCAAGTATTTCCAGTTGCCAGGAAATCGCACCTGCGCCCGCCGTGCCCGCCAGTTCCCCGCCAATGGCTTCCAGGGAATCGGTGGTGCGAACGAAGTCGCTGGTATCGCCCGTTTCAGTCATTAGGTTGGACAAAACTGTGCCGTCGGCAACCTCAGTGGTCATATTGGTCCCACTGGCAACGGCGGTTTTCATTAGGTGGTCGAGGTTAAGAGCAACTAAGGCGTCATTCACCTCGCTTTCTACTTCGGCGTCCCACGATGAATTCCACGGGACTGCCGACAGGCCCGCCCCGGCGGTGCCCACGGTGGTCGTGAGCGTGGCCAGGTTTGTGGCCGAGGCCAAACTCGTGAGCCCAGAACCCGTTGCTCCGATTCGACCGAAACTGTCGCCGCTCTGGTTCACCGATGCCGTGGTGAACAGTGGCGTTTGGATGTTGAAGAACTTCTTGAACCCCGCCGCCAGGTAGCCCGACGTTTCAGTCAGCGCCGTGCCGAGGATTTTTGTTAAGTTCGCGTCCACCACGCCGCTTGTGAAGCTAAGTTGCCCGGTTCCCGTGCCACTAGATAACAATATATAGCCATCAGCATCAGTCCGCAGACCATTGACGTAATCAACCGCACAATGGTTGATACGCATTTTATTAGCCGCAGCACTTGCCGAAGCGCGGAATCGAATGCGCACGATGCCGGGGTCGGACGCCTCAGTGCCCACATGGTTGACGGTCAGCGGGAAAATATGATCCTGTTCGGCCGACGACTTCTGCAATATCTCAACTGTCTGAAACTCCGAACTGTTGAAATTATACGCTTGCACATACATTTCGACGCCGCTGGGTCCCCCTGGATCCTCAAACCAACCGTGTAAATGACATGCCACCGGTATAGCTTCGTTCCCACCTATGTCGAACTGCAAGTAGAAATTGATTCCCTCCCCCGCCTCCGAATCAGAGATCACCCATTCCACACCATCGTGCGACTGTGTTGATTCGTATGTGCCCGAGTCTACTGTGCCCCCGTTGGCTGGTGGTTGTGCTACGGTCGGAGCCTCTGCGAACTGCTGAA
>SDBS01001733.1_pt1 | contig 22075 bp, 20 predicted proteins | sample 2277091 | NCBI WGS metagenome assembly SDBS01 (sample SAMN10404972, study PRJNA504765) | marine sediment metagenome | isolation source: marine sediment core GS10_PC15, 163 cmbsf | place: Arctic Ocean: Southern Knipovich Ridge | collected 2010
TGAGGGAGATGTCCGGAAGGCTCGAAGAGATGCCTGGAGAGGAGGGTTATCCTGCCTATCTCGGAACCCGGATCGCCGAGTTCTACGAACGCGCAGGCAAGGTAATCTGCTGCGGTGGTGACGACCGGGAGGGTGCTCTCACGGTCGTGGGAGCAGTGAGCCCTGCAGGCGGAGACCTGTCGGATCCCGTCGTTCAGGCTACGCTCAGGGTTGTAAAGGTATTCTGGAGCCTGGAGGCCCGTCTGGCCTACATGCGTCACTTCCCCGCAATCGGCTGGCTGGACAGCTACTCACTCTACACCAAGAACCTGAAGGAGTACTACGACGAGCGGCTCGGGGACGAATGGGTTCCGATGGTCGGTGCCGCTATCGCGCTGCTGCAGGACGAGGCCAATCTGCTGGAGATCGCAAGGCTCGTCGGAGCGGAGTCTCTCTCTCCCAAGGACCAGCTCATCCTCAATACTTCCCGATCACTGAGAGAAGATTTCCTGCACCAGAACGCCTTCCATGAAGTCGACACCTATACCTCCATCGACAAGCAGAAGGCAATGATGATGGTGATAATGCATACCCACGAGGAGATGAGCAGGGCTCTCGAGGTGGACGTACCCCCGAAGTCTCTCTTCGAGCTGCCCGTCAAGGAGACCATCAACAGAATGAGCTACATTCCCGAGGACCGGCTTCAGGAGATCATGGACATCCGTGATCAGGTGAATCTGGAGGTCAACGGACTCATCGAGCAGGACCAGGAAGCATAGAGGGGAGCCGACATGATAAGAGAATACACGACTACGGTGGAGATCTCCGGCCCTCTCATGCTTGTAGCCAAGGTCGAGGGTGTAGCCTATGAGGAGCTCGTCGAAATCGAACTCCCGGGAGGCGAGATCCGTCACGGCAAGGTTCTCGAGGTTGATTCCGGCACCGCACTCGTCCAGCTCTTCGAGGGATCGAGCGGAACGGATATCGAGAACAGCAAGGTCAGATTCCTGGGCAAGGGTGTCGAACTCGGAGTCTCCGAGGAAATGCTCGGGCGGGTATTCGACGGGCAGGGAAGACCACGTGCTCCCTTTGATACCGCACCTCCGATCGTTCCAGACAGGATGGTCAACATCAACGGTGCACCCATCAACCCCTATGCGCGTGACTATCCGGCAGAGTTCATACAGACCGGTTTCAGCTCCATTGACGGCATCAACACGCTGGTGCGTGGCCAGAAGCTCCCCATTTTCAGCGGAAGCGGTCTCCCGCATTCCGCCGTGGCCGCGCAGATCGCGAGGCAGGCCAGGGTGCTCGGAGAGGGCGAGAGCTTTGCGGTCGTGTTCGCTGCAATGGGGATTACATTCGAAGAGGCTGACTACTTCATCAGGGACTTCAGGAGAACCGGCGCGATGGACAGGGCAGTCGTCTTCCTCAACCTTGCCAGCGATCCTGCGATCGAGAGAATCTCCACGCCCCGTATGGCACTTACTGCCGCTGAGTACCTGGCCTACGAGAAGGACATGCACATCCTGGTCATCCTTACCGACATGACAAACTACTGCGACGCGCTCAGGGAGATCTCTGCCGCCCGCAAGGAAGTGCCGGGAAGGCGGGGTTACCCCGGGTACCTCTATACCGACCTCGCCTCGATATATGAGCGGGCAGGCAGGATCAAGGGCAGGAAGGGATCGATAACGCAGATCCCCATCCTGTCCATGCCTGAAGACGACAAGACCCACCCGATACCCGACCTCACCGGCTACATCACCGAGGGACAGCTGATCCTCAACAGAGAGCTGCACAAGAAGGGTATCTACCCGCCCATGGACGTGATGGAATCCCTTTCCAGGCTCAAGGACAAGGGTATCGGAGAGGGAAAGACGAGGGGGGATCATGCGGACCTCTTCAACCAGCTGATGGCCGCCTACTCCGCAGGGAAGCAGGCCAGAGAGCTTGCAGTAATCCTGGGAACCGCAGCACTCAGTCAACTCGACCAGAAGTACATGCATTTCGCAGACGAGTACGAACGCAGATACATAAGCCAGGACGAGCACGAGAACAGGGGAATCCTGGAAACGCTGGACCTGGGATGGGAGCTTTTGAAGCTTCTGCCCAGGAGTGAGATGAAGAGGATCAACCCGAAGAACCTCGACCGTTACTGGCCCATCGCCGAGAAGGAGGAGGTCTCCGGGTAATGGCTATGAAAGTCCGTGCCACCCGGATGGAGCTTCTACAGCTCCGGAAGCGGATTGGCCTTGCCCGGAGAGGGCACAAGCTCCTCAAGGACAAGCTGGACGAGCTGATGCGCCAGTTCAAGCTGCTGATCGCCGAGTACGAGGGAGCCAGGGGGCTAATGGAAGTCGAGCTTGAAAGCGCCTACCGGGAATTCCTCTTCGCCCGCGCCGCGATGGAGGAGGCGGGTCTCCTCGATGCTCTTCGCTATCCAGGAGCAGAAGCCAGGATAAGCTCGTCTACAAGGCGAGTGATGAATCTCACACTCCCGGTATTCAAGGTCACGGTAGAGGGAAACGTCCGCAACTACGGGATGTTCGACACCCCGGCAGAGCTGGACGAGGCACTCGAGATATACCGGAGGATTCTACCAGCGATCGTGCAGCTGGCGGAACAGGAGAAGGCGATCAGTATCATCGCAGCGGAGATAGATACCACGAGACGAAGGGTGAACTCACTCGAGTACATCCTGATTCCCGACCTCGAGGAGGCAATCAGGTACATCAGGCTGAAGCTCGATGAGATGGAGAGGGGCAACCTGACCCGCCTCATGAAGGTAAAGGCTATGGTCGAGGAGAAGAGGGAAGCAGCGGCGAGAAGCTAATCTCATTCTGTTGTAAAAAAGGGGCCGGCATGAGCCGACCCCTCTTCTGTCAAGGAATACCAGCAGTTACACGGAACCGATTGAAGCCTTGATCTCTCCCCAGGTGCTCCGCTCGAGAGCCGTCGGGTTGAGATTTACCATGTAGATTTCGTCCGCATCAAGATCACTGACCCACAGGAAGCCATCGTCATCGAAACACAACCCGTACGCTGCGGGTACGATCGATGACGGGATGCTGTTCACAAAGGTTCCGCTGGAGTTGTATACCCTTATCGGATAGCTCGAATCTTTGCAGGCGAACCATATGTCGCCAGTACCGTCACCGCCTTCGTAGGCGATGTCGTAAAAGGTGATTCCCAGTTCCTTGAAAAGATAAGGTCCAGTCTGGAGAGTACCGCTGAGACTGTATCTCTCGATAGTCTCCCTCATTGTCTGGGTATCCACTCCGGCACCGTAGATATTCGAACTGCTGGCAGCAAGACCAGTTACCTTCTGGTCAAGATCGCTGCCTCAACAGTCGAGGGAAAAGCTGCCGAGATATGTGCCCGAAGTGTTGTACCGGTAGCAGTACGAATAGGTGAGGGTGGGATATGTTCCGCCCGTAACGTAGATGGTGTTGTTTGCGAAGGTCAGCCCCGCGGGGACCTTCGAGCCGTTCGCGGCTAGATACCACGAATTCTCGACAGTACCGTCAGATGGGTCGAGACGGTAGACGTACTCCGTGGATTTATCCACGGCCCAGAGCGATCCGGCACCGTACCCCAGACCACTGATGTTCGCACTGGGAGCATCGAACGTCAGCTCGATCTGGGGATCGCCGGTACAGATGCAGACAATCACCACCGTCAATAGATACGCTATACCTTTCATTCCGCGTCTCCTTTCAAAAAGCGCATTAGATAATCAGGCGGTATCTCCATGATGTCAAGGGAGATAGAAAACGCTATTTCCTACTATTCAGGTATGAATACTACCTGCATGCAATCTTGACTGGCTGAATCGGCCTCAAGGATGCAGAATACTTTCATTGTTCATTCTCCCGGTACTATCGGAAAACAGCCTGTGAGAGGAGGGGTGTCCGAGTGAGAGCATCCGAGAGAACGGCTCTTCTCGGGACACAGGATATCCCGAAGCTCCTCTTCAGGCTCTCTGCACCGGCGATGGCCGGGATGCTGGTCAACTCGCTGTACAACCTCGTCGATACGATCTTCGTGGGGCAGGGGGTGGGTACTCCTGCCCTTGCGGCCCTCGCAGTCTGTTTCCCGATACAGATCTTCATGCTGGCGGTAGCCCAGACAGTGGGGATCGGATCGGCTTCCATAATAAGCAGGGCACTGGGGTCGGGTGACCGCGAGAAGGCCGAAGAGGTCGCCAGCGGCTCCTTTGCCCTGACAACGGCTCTTGCTCTCATGCTGTCGGTTACGGGGCTTCTCTTCGTGACGCCCCTGCTCAGGCTCTTCGGTGCAAGCGGAGATGTATTGCCCTACGGGCGGGACTACCTCTCCGTAATCCTGCTGGGAGGGGTATTCTTCGCAAACGCCGTCTGCTCCAACAACCTGGTAAGATCAGAGGGAAACGCCAGAACCGCGATGAACAGCATGCTGATCGGCGCGGGGACAAATATCGTTCTTGATCCTGTCTTCATATTCGGCCTCGGCCTGGGAATCAGGGGCGCTGCAATCGCTACGATCATAGGGCAGTTCTGCTCGTTCACCTACCTTATGGCTCACTTCGTCAGGGGAAAGAACCACGTCTGCATCAGGCGCGAGTACATCATTCCACGGATCTCTACGGTGCTGCAGGTCCTGCGGATAGGATCGGCCTCCTTTGCAAGGGTGTTTGCCGGCAGTCTCCTCGCTATCGTCATGAACAACACCATCGTCCGCTACGGGCAGGACTTCCACCTGGCCTTGCTCGGGGTGGTCAACCGTATTGTCATCTTCTTCCTCATGCCGGTTTTCGGTCTTGTCCAGGGTCTGCAGCCGATCGTCGGGTACAACTACGGTGCCGGATCCTTCACGAGGGTGAAGAGTGCGCTGAAGTACTCCTGCCTTGTGGCAACGGGGATCATTACACTCATGTTCCTCATCCTCGAGCTCTTCCCCGGTCTCGTTCTGAGAGTTTTCAGCAGGGACACGGCGCTGATCGCAGCGGGAACCCCGATCATTCGGACCCTTGTCGCGATGACACCCCTCATAGGGTTCCAGATCGTGGCAGCGAGCATGTTCCAGGCGCTGGGCAAGGCCGGGAAAGCCCTCTTCCTCTCTGCCAGCAGACAGATCCTGATCCTGATACCGCTGATTCTCATCCTGCCCGGGTTCTTCACTCATGCGCTTGAAGGCGTCTGGGTTGCAGCTCCGGCAGCCGACTTCCTGACGGCAGGGCTCACAGGATGGATATTCCTGCGGGAGCTCGGACATATGAGGGAACGATGAAAATAGTCTGGTACGTATCGTCTCACGGCTGGGGTCACGCCGCCCGTCAACGGGAGGTAATGAGAGCCTTGGGCAATGCGTTCTCAACGCTGAGGATAGACCTGGTCACAAGGATTCCGTACTGGTTCTGGGAGGGGTGTCCGATTGGCGGTCTGATCCCTGCCAGTGCGGGACCGTACCCGGTGGAAACACGGGGAATCACGGATGCCGGACTGACGAAAAACGCGCTGAGAGAGTTCGCCGCCGACTGTCCAGGTATCCTCGAGCGTGAGATCATGAGGATGAAGGAACTGAGACCCGACATTGTAATTTCAGATATAGATCCTGTTCCCTTTGAAGCAGCCCTCGGGCTGAGGATCCCTTCGTGTGGTATTGCCAGCTTCACATGGGACTGGATCTTCCGGGAGATGTTTCCCGAAATGAAGGCCGAATGCGATCTGCTGCGAAGGCTCTACAGGGGCGGCACGTATCTCAGGCTTCCCCTTGGCCCCCCGGCGAGTCCCTTCCACGAGACAATCGACGTACCGCTTGTTCCGGGGGGAGGACCGGGAGACCCGGAGAGTGCAAGGCGGGTCACAGGTTCCGGGAAGCTGTGTCTTGTAGCCCTCCGAGACCCGGGACTGATCCATCTGGACATGAAGGTCTCGGGGGACTGGAAACTGGTGTCCAGCCTGCCAGGCAACCCTTTCCGGCTGGAGCACAACATCACGCTCGATCAGATGAGGGAGAGCGACCTGACCTTTTCAGATCTCATCGCAGCGGCATGATGTGGTTTTCATGAAGCCCGGTTACGGGATGGTTTCTCAGGTCCTTGCTCTCGGCAGCAGAGCAATCGTCCTGGGAAGGGATGATTTTCCCGAAACGCCTTTTCTTGTAGAACCACTTCGTGACAGACCGGGAACGCTGCTGCTGTCTCCCGGCGACACGACGAACCTTCGGGATCTTCTTGAATCCGTTTTCCTGGAAGAACCTCCCATACCGTATTTCGGGGAGTGGGAAATTCAACTGGTTGATCATATCTCCAGGATAGGCGTATGAATCAGGCAGACCCGCACGGAAGTCCGGCAGGCTCGTTGACCTGATGAGACAGCGAGTCGATATTCCTATGTTGAAAACTTTTCCAGAAACGACAGGAGGTCGTTGTGAAAGTACTGTTCGTACCGCTTCTTGCGGTCGTTTCCTTTTCGTTCGCCCTTTCCGTCAACAGCCCGGGGGAAGCCGCTGACCAGGTTCTCGACAGGCTCCTCTCCGGTGACTACAGCGGGAAGGTCCTGTACTCGATGCCAGTCCTGCTCGAGGAAGGCACCACGTTAAGCTCCTGGCACGAGGAGATCGTTGTACCCTTCGACGCCTGGCTGGTGCTTGTCGACGACATGGCCCTGGCGAACTGGGAGCACCCCTGCCGCTGGGTCTTCGTCTCACCCGACGGGACTATGGAGATAGTAAAGCTCAACACTCCGCCCATGGCGCTCCAGAGAATGTCGGTCGAGTATTCGAGTCTGCCGGAGGATGACGGAGTGGATCGGAGGCAGCAGCTGATAGACTGGTTCGTGCCCAACCCTCGGGGTACAGATGCGACTAACTACAAGGCTCTCATCATCTCGGGGGGGACGAATATGGGCAGCAACTGGGAGCGTTACTACGGCGATGTACAATTTTTCTACCTCACCATCACACAGGATTACGGCTACACCAACGACGAAATCATCATCTGCTTTGCCGATGGTCTGGATCCAGCCCCGGATCAGCGTACTACTTCTGGTTATATTAATTCTGATCCCGACCTCGATGGTGACGGAATCGACGATTTCGACTACGATGCAACCCTTGTAAGTGTTACGAACGCCCTGGCTGAGATGGCCACACTGACCGGACCTGACGATCACGTGGTTATCTTCACGACTGACCATGGTGGAAGTGGCAAAGAAGTAGATCTGCCGGTAGAGGTGTATCTCAACCTCTGGAACAACCAGACTCTGGATGATGATATCTTCGACAATGCCATCGACACCTTCAACTGCGCCTCGCTCCATGTCATCATGGAGCAGTGCTTCTCCGGCGGGTTTCTCGAGGAGACCATTCCCACAACCGGTGGACAGCCCAGGACCTTCGGCTCGGCTGCCAACGCCTACGAGTACTCCTGGGCTGGAAGAACCTATCCTGACTACGACGAGTGGTGCTACTGGTGGACTGGAGCCATGCATGGATCGACACCTCCGGGTGGCCAGTATCCCGGCGGTGCCCTGCCATACGATCCGGACATCAACGGTGATTCCTACGTGGACTACGGCGAGGCGTTCGATGCCGCGCTGGCCTGGGATTACTATGCGGTCATCGGTCAGGAGCACCCGCAGTACGATGACGACCCCGACAGCTGCGGCGCCAGCTACTACCTCGGGGGGATCATCCCCGTATCCATCGGGGATTACTACGGGCTCGTGGCTCCGGGATTCGGGCTCTCTCTCGGCGGCAACCCGATAAACGGCAACGCGTCGGTGAGCTTCACTCTTGCGCAGCCTGGCCATATAGAGATCACCGTATTCGATCTCTCCGGGCGCTCCGTCACAACGCTGGCCAGCGGGGAATTCGAAGCTGGTCTGCACACGGTTGGCTGGGACGTGGAAAGGTCACCCGCGGGTGTATACATAGTCAGGCTCAGCACGGAAGGTGCCGTAGAGACTGTCAGAGCCGTTCGGTTCTAGACATCTCTATCCGGGAGAAGGAGAGGGGTGGGCGATGCCCACCCCTCCTTCTTTACAGACTGTCTACGATTTCCTGAAGCGCTTCCGCGTACTCACCGGCAGTGGGCGTGGTTCCCACGATACGCTCGATCTCGGTTCCGTCGGCTTCGGCGATGATGATGGTAGGGATGGACGAGACGCCGTACCGGTTCGCGATCTCTCCCCCGGAAGGGGTGTCGATGTCTATCTTCGCGAGCACAAAATTCACGAGAACTGGCTGGAGCTCGTCAGACGGGAAATACTGCTCGCTCAGAGTCCTGCACGGCCCGCACCAGTCGGCGTAGAGGTCTATAAGGAGAGGTTTTCCCTCTTCCTCGGCCTGAGCCATGGCAGCATCCATATCGTCCTCGATCCAACCGGCATGCTGGCTTGTGGACGAATCACAACCTGTAAGGGCGATACCCGCAATCAGTACTCCCGAGAGGAGATATCTCATGAATTGTCCTCCTGTTTTGGTTCATTCCATCTTTCCGCTATATACGCGGTAACATAGAGACCTGTTCCAGACTGAACAATCAGGCCAGCGAAGGGTTCCATGAGGCCGAAGACACCAGAACTCACTGTAGATGCTATCATCGAGCTGGGAAATGGAGGGATAGTCCTTGTCGAGAGGAAGAATTTCCCTTCCGGCTGGGCGATTCCAGGAGGGTTCGTGGATCCAGGGGAGAGCCTGGCAGAAGCTGTACGGCGCGAGGCTAGAGAAGAAACCTCACTCGAGATCTCCGTGAGGGAGATCTTCCACATTTACTCCAGACCCTGGCGTGACCCGCGGGGAGACACGGTGAGCATCGTTTACTACTGTACTGCGTCAGGTGAGCCTGAAGGGGGAGACGACGCACGGACGGCTTCGACATTCATGTCCGATTCCCTGCCTGACAGGATCGCGTTCGACCATGCGAAGATACTGGAGCAGTTTTTCCACTGGCGCCGTACGGGCGAGAGACCGTCCGTCGAAGAGTAAATGGAGCCGTAAGGCTAAGATTACCTTATGTATCCGAGATCACGCAAAACCGGAGCTACTCTCCATGCCTCAATAGGTCCCGGATTCCATGAGCAAGGCGTCGACCAGTAGTAAAGCACCTCCTCCAGCAATACACTGTCCGGAGGTATCGGGTTTTGCTCATCCGGATCAGAAATGAGATCATACATCTCGCTCGAGTCAGTATCGGCATTCCAGATCAGTTTCGAACTTCCGTTAGTAACAGAAGCCTGATTGAAATAGGTCCCGGTGTTTATCCCACTGGCGGGAACAGACCGTTCGTCGAGAGGTTCAGAACCGAGTATTGAAATACCTTCTACGCCTTCGGGAACGGGTATGCCACAGTAATCCATAATAGAGGGCAATATGTCATACTGTCCAACAACCCCGGGGTTGACGACTCCCGCATCAATACCGGGTCCTGACATGATCAGAGGAACATGAACCGTTTCCTGATACAGCGTCCTGCCATGTCCGAAATAGCCATGCTCCAGGAACTCCTCACCATGATCCGCAGTGAGAACCACAAGTGTATTATCCGACAGTCCGAGGTTTCTCAATTCAGACAACAACCGCCCTAATTCACTGTCAACCCATGAGATCTCCCCATCGTAGAGTCGTTCAAGATGATCGCATTGCTGCGGTCTGGCAACAGCTCCTTCAGGTGTTACTTCCCATGCTGTTTCACCGAGAGTTCCTTCCGGCGAGAAGAGCCTGTCGAACGGCTCCGGGGGATCATAGGGATCGTGAACATCGAAGAGGTGAACTGCCAGAAAGAAAGGCCCATCCTGTTTTACCTCCTCGAGCCAGGATATGGCGTCATCAACAGTTTCCGCTGCCATACCATCGCCGTTTTCCCTGCAGTCAAAAGTATCGAAACCCCGGTGGAACCCGAAATCAGCACTGAGCAGGTAGACATTGAAGAAACCAGCCGTCCTGTATCCCCGGCCCTTCAATATCATCGGCAGCACCGGCATCGCGGGATCAAGCCCGAACACCTCACCAGTCGAGACGTCCATACGGGCGCCATGGGCTCTGGATGTAAGGCCGGTCCATATGCTCGAGGTCGCTGGAAGAGTCCAGGAGGCCTGTGCTGATGCATACTCCCAGAGAATTCCTGAATTCGCAAGGCTGTCTATGACGGGAGAAGTGTTTCTTTCGTATCCATAGCACGACAGATGATCGGCTCGAAGAGTATCTATGATTATCAGGACAATCGACGGTTGCTGCCCGGCAGTACCACAGGAAAGCAGAAGCATGAAGAGCGGAGAAATCCCCCCGAGCGTTACCAGCATGTTTCTAAGAATCATTGAAGAAGTCCCTCTCCGGAAGCCGAGAAATCACTAACCCTTCAAACGGAGACAGGGTCGGTGTTGTCCAGTCCAAGGCAGGAACACCGAGGGAAATCCTGTCCCGTCAGAGCCGCGAAGGGTTTATGACACAACAGCCGATATGCTACCCGCAGCAGCTAACAGGCAAACCGTTGTTTCACGTATTCCACGGACCGGCCGTCTACATGACGTGGAACTCGATCCTCCGGTTCTGAGCCTTGCCCTCCGAAGTGGAGTTCGAGGCTACTGGTGAAGACTCCCCCCTGCCACTTGTCGAGAGCCTGGACGCCGGCAGCCCTTTCTGGGTCAGGTAGTTCGCAACACTCTGTGACCGCTGCTCGCTCAGCCTCTGGTTGGAACTCTCGCTGCCGTCCGAGTCCGTATGCCCGACTATTTCGACATGCACATCCGGATTCTGCTGAAGCAGGCTGAAGATGTCGTCCAGGACGCCGTACGAGGAAGACTTGATTGTTGCACTTCCCGAATCGAAGTAGATGTTGGCGAAGGTCAGCACCTGCCCGCTGACAAGGGCCTGCGTCATCGTGAAGTCAGCGGCAGCGGGCGAACCCGTTGTGATGGCGACGGTCTGGGATGCGGTCATGTAGCCATCGAGCTGCGCCGTCACCGTCCATGTTCCAGCCGGGAGATCCAGCGAGAAGTCACCCGAAGGGTTGGCGCTCACGGCCGCATCGGTACCTTCAGCAGAGACTATGGCCTGCAGAGGAGCCCCTGTCTCCCTGTCCCGGACGAAGCCGGTAAGTGTCCCACCTGCCGGGGAGAGAAGCACATCGACAGGGGATGCCCTGCCCCCTTCGACGGAGATAGTGACCGACCCCGGCGTGTAGCCTTCCGCTTCTATCCGTGCCACGTACAGACCGGCCGGGATGCGGACGTTGAAGATCCCGGTGGAGGGATCACTCGAAATGGGCGGAAAGTCAGTGTCGACAAAGGTGATGGTTGCCTGTACCGGCTCGCCGGTGTTCACATCGAGAATGGTTCCTCCGATCGTACCGCTTCCGCTCTCTCCTCCGACGAGTTCACTGTCGAAGCCCATGGCGATCATGATTCCCCAGCTTCCGGGAATTCCCTCGGGTACCGGCAACTCTCCGGTAATGTAAGGATTGGCGATATCCCGGTCGTGCTTCGTTAGCCCGACGATGCCGATGAGGTCGAAGTAGTTCCCCGTATCCTCGGTAATCCTGAAACCGCCGCAGAGTCTCGCCGGCATGCCGTAGCCTTCGCTGCCGCTCCGCGAAACGAGGTATCGTGCAGTGAACTCCATGAAGGGAACGCCAAGACTGGTCGGGGCTTCGACTCCGATCCCCATGTCGATCACAGCATCCGTCTGAGAAACAGTACCCATCGTACAGTCTGCGTATTCCTGCGTGTAGTACGAGAAACCTGCATTCACGTGTCCGACGATGGGAGGGTACTCTGCGGTACACAGAGCCAGCACCCCGAAGGCGGGTTTACCTGTCGACAGAAAGGGTCTCCTCACCTGTATGCGTACGTCATCCCGATACCAGAAGCCATCGTAGTCCGCAGCTGAATCCGCCCAGGTCTTGCTGAGAGGAAGGGAGAACCATCCTGCGCCGCCGATGTAAAGCCAGTCCTTCAGCTGGTAGCTGTATTTGACCGATGTCCTGAAGTCTCCCAGTCCCCATGCAGCATCGAAGTAGCCTACGAAATCGCTTCTGGGAGAAAGCTGCTGGTACTGGTAGGCATTGAGCCTGTAGCAGATTGTCAGAGCTGCTTCGATGTTGTCCCTGATAGCGTAGCCGATCATGAAGGTGGCATCGGCGTAGTGCTCGGTGTCCCGGACCGTGATTGTGGTGTCTACATCCGGGTATTCGGGCGGAGTGAAGCGGAAGGTGTCCCAGACTCGTGTAAATTCGTACGAAGTGGACAGATATGTGGAATACGACCCCTGCGAAGGGCTGCGTGCATCGAGTACGCGGTACAATCCACTGACCCCGTACCATGATGGCATCGCATCTGCCGGAGAGACGAGAGCGGTCGCGGTAACGACCAGCAAAGATACCAGAAGAATCCTGAAACTCATGGAGACCCCTCTCTGCGTGATTCAGAGAAGAAACTACATACGAATGATACACTGCGCAATGGAAGCATATGTGAGAAAGAAAGGGCGGCCGAAGCCGCCCTTTCCCGTATCAGACAGTGGTACTCTCGGTCAGTTCGCGAGCACCGTGAACTCGATACGCCTGTTACGTGCCTTGTTGGCTGCGGAGGTGTTGGGCATTACAGGCATGCTCTCGCCGAAACCAATGGAGGTAAGGCGTGAGGCGGAGATACCGTGGCTGACGAGGTAACCGTATACCGACGCAGCCCTCTGTTCACTCAGTGTCTGGTTGTAGCTGTTGCTTCCGTCGGAGTCCGTGTGGCCGGCGACCTGGACGATCGCGGTAGGATTCTCCTTAAGGACAGCAACGACTCCGTCGAGAACCGGGTAGGACTCGGGCTTGAGGTTTGCACTCGCAACATCGAAGTAGATGTTGTCGAAGCTCATGATCGTGCCCACCACAAGCGCTGGACGGAGCTCGAAGTTGACTATAGAAGTCTGGTCGGCGGTAACCACTCCCGGCGCCGACTTGGAGAGGTAGTCGTCGTGGGAAGCCGTGATGGTGTAGTTGCCTGCACCGACTTCGACCTCGTAGACGCCGTTGGCGCCGCACTGGACGACAGTCTCTTCGTCTGTGTCGATAGTGATTGTAGCCGATATCGGATCACTGGTTTCCTGATCGATTACCACTCCGGTGAAGATCCCGGCGTTGTACTCGAGCACGAAGTCCATCACGATATCCTGTCTCGACGCAAGGACTACAGTGGCCGAGGCGGTGGTGTAGCCCGGTGCGCTGACCGAAATCGGAATCGTTCCCGGCATGACGGCCACCGTGTAGAACCCGGTAACCGGATCCGATGTGACGTTGGCAATTGGCATTCCCGGGAAGGTGACAGTGGTGCCGATCGGCTCTCCACTGCTGGCATCGGTGATCATACCCGAAATGGTACCCTCTCTCGGAGAGGGCTCCTCCAGGAGCTCGCTCGAGAAGAGGATGGATACACCGACTCCCCAGTCCTGTGTTCCACCGATTGGGAAGGGTGCGTGCTCTATCCTCTGCTCTTCTGTCACCGAGCCCGTGTTGTTGTAGATGTTGTGTCCCAGGTCGAAGTAGCCGGCTTCGAAGTCGGTGAGACCGATGTCGAAGCTGACGTCCATCAGCATTCCGGTCTTCGTCGTGAAACGGATTCCGGGAGTGAGGTAGGCTACGTCGTTGGCCCCTTCCCGATCAAGGAAGTGCCAGTCGTAGTACTCGACGAAGATAGTCGCGAACTTCGTGGGGAACTCGATGGCGCCGCCAAGCCCGAGGACGTTGTCCTCGAGGAGGATGTTAACATAGGTGGAGTCGTAGTAGTGGACTGCGCTCTCAGGTGAGGTGCCCGTGGAATCGTAGGTGAACCTGAAGTCATAGAAGTCGAAGCTCTGCTTGTAGTACTCGTATGCTCCGTTGAAGTGGACCCTGAGAGGTGCATTCTCCCAGACATTCTGCAGGTCGAGCGTGATGAGACCGCCGACACCGTAGGAAGTGTGTCCAGTTGACAGCATCGGGTAACGCACGTCCCACATCTTCTCGTTGTACACCCAGAGACCGTCATCGTCTTCGCTGTACATCACCTTGTTCGTGTTGGGAGCGAAGCTCCACCAGTTCTGGAGACCCAGCCAGAGTACCTGGTTGTTGGTGGGAGTGAAGCCGAGCTTGAAGCCCAGGGTGATGTCTCCGACACCGTCGAAGTCCTCCCACTCACCCGACTGGTTCCGGGTGTTCATGGTCGCGTCACCCCTCTGGTAGTTCGAGAGCACGTAGTTCATGCGTGCGGCAACGTCCAGCCAGTCTGTTACACCGTAACCGATTGAGAGGATACCAGAGACAAGCATTTCCTTGTCCGTGATGTCGAGTGTAGTGTCGGAGTGGGTGTGGAAGTTCCAGAACGTGATGTTCTCCCACTCGTTCGTGCTGGACCAGTACTTGGCGAAGATGCCGAAGTTGAACTCGTTCGCACCCATTGGGCGTCCATCGACTATCCGGTTGATTCCCTGGTAGCCCATCAGCGATGGTAGAGCTGAACTGCCGGCCGAGAAGACGAGCAGAGACAGCAGAACCAGAATGAAACCTTGCTTCATGTATACCCTCCTTTTACGATATGCCCCTGAATTGTAGCACAGGTAACATGCAAATAAACCCTCTCCCGTGATGTATGTCAACTCGACCGGGTGTTACCCAGCCCGATGTTGACCGGGAAGTCTGCCGGGCCTATACAAGATTCCGATGAACAACAGGACTGCAGGTGAATCTGTCAGGAAGCGCATCTCCGTTACGGGTATAGTGCAGGGAGTGAGCTTCAGGTTCTGGGCGCTGACCCGGGCGAGGGAGATGGATCTGTCCGGGTACGTCCGCAACATGCCCGACGGATCGGTGGAACTCCTCCTGCAGGGTCCGGAACCGATCGTCCAGAGGATGATAGAGTTCTGCGGGAGAGGGCCAGAATGGGCCACCGTGAGGTCTGTCAAGGTGGTCGAGACCGATGGTCCCGATCCGGAGGAGGACGGCCGACCGTTTCGGGTGATGTCGTGACGGGTTCCCACTGGAAAGGTCAGATATGAGAAAAACTCTCTTTTTGGCGTTGGTAGTGATGCTCATCGCAGGAGTATCGGAAGGCTACGATCCGCTCTACTACAACACACTGTCCGAGGTGCTCGGAGTGACGCAGGCGTCGGGAGACTTCGGCGTCGGGTTCTTCTCGGCCGGGTCTTACTGGGAGACGGACTCGACCGGGCGGGATTCGCTCTACGAATTCAGGGAAGCTCTGTCGGTGATCCGCGCCTCCGTTGCCGGGCAGTACGGGCTTACATCCAGCCACACCATCGGAATAATCCTGCCGATATACCTTCAGGTCGCAGGCGAGGGTGATTCGACCGGAGTGGGGATCGCTGATTTATGGATAACATTCGACAGCTGGATCGAACGCACTCCACAACTGGTAGGGAGAACCGCGCTCCGGATACCGCTCAGGGGAGCCCTTGAATCAGGCGAATACAGCGAGAGCGACCGTCATCTGGCAATAGACGGGTCCCTCACGATGGACACCCCGATCTCGGGATCCTCCGGCCCCCTGATCAGGATAACGGGAGGACTCCGGTACTACTTCTGGGCGTGGGACCTGGTTCCCGGTACGGCGAGGGACTCGGCTGACACAAAACCCCCCGTCGAGATCAGGGCGGTGGGAATGATTGTCCTGCCGGTGAATCCGGAGCTGTCGGTGCGGCTGGGAATGGAAGCAGTGACCAGGGGGGAAACAAGTGCCAGGTTTGAGTCGGGAACCGACGAGATCAGCGGAAGCGCATTCCACCAGTACGATCTGAGAGCGGGATTCGACATCGACAATTCGAGCATCCAGTTTTCCGCAGATGTCTGGTACCGCCTGGGCGGAGAGAACACCACGAAGGAGTGGGGAGTCATGATCAGCGGAATAGGACTGGGCCTCGACGACATCCTGGGCTTCTCCGGAGGAGGTAGATGAAGAGGGGACTGCTGACCGCAGTCCTTCTGCTGCTCACGGTCCTGTTCGCCCTGGCTGCAAGGATCGGCAGCCCCGGGATCAGAATAACAAGCACCCTGAGGGATTACCTCGACAGCATCTCGTCCGGAGGGTACGAGAGCGCCCACGCGCTGCTTACGGACAGCCTCGGCTTCCTGATACTGCCGGGGTTCCTGAGTGAGCTGGCGGATGCCGGGTCATCCGGGGCGATCGAGCTCGAGCACTGGGAACCCCGGGGATTCGTGTCCTACCTGCGTCTCGAGGAAGGCGGCAGCAGGACTTTCTGGCTTGTACGCCGGGAAGGGGAGTGGCGGATCTCTGGCGATACCTCGCTGGACAACCTCCTGGGAAGAGCAGCCTCGATCTGCCGGGCATTTTCTGAAGAACACGTGGCCCCTGCCGTTCGCTCGGGAGATCCCGCTGAAGCATTCGCCTGTCCGGTGACGGGTATCAGGTACACGCTTGTGGACGAAGCCAGGCTCTTCTGCGAGGCAGGCCATCTCGGTGAGGGTCTCGATGTTTACGGGAACAGATGTGCTGCTCTCAGGGACAGCCTGGCTCAGGTGGTCACTGAATACATGGCTGGTGGCATGGATATGCCATCCTCGTTCGAGGACATGTACCGGGCAAGCGACAGCCTTTACGGACAGCCAGGCGGATTCAGATGCCCCGATCACGGCTACTCGTACTACCTGATCGAGGATGGTTCCGTGTTCTGTCCCTGGCACCAGGAATCGACTGCCATCCTTCCTCCGGGACAGAGATGATCTCCGAGAGCTGTCTGATAGATTCCGAGGAGGCGCTTGCAGCACTTGCTGAAAGGCTGGGCAAAGCCGGCGTGATCGCAGTCGATACGGAATTCCACGGCGAGAAACGCTACTGGCCCGAGCTCTACCTCCTTCAGATCGCCGATGATCAGGAGGAACCGGTCGCAATCGACCCCCTTTCCATCTCCAGCCTTGCCCCTCTCAGAGGTGTTATGGAGGACGAGAGAATAACCAAGGTCCTGCACTCTGCGAGGAATGACTTATCGATCCTGAGAAGAGTGATGGAGTGTGACGTCCACAATGTCTTCGACACGCAGGTTGCAGCGGCATTCCTGGGTTACGGAGAGCAGATCAGCCTCTCGAAGCTCATCGGAAAGCTCTGCGGGAACAGCTCGCGCAGCAGTTTCTCACTCAGCGACTGGTCACGGAGACCCCTGTCCGAGGAGCAGCTGGCATACGCTCTCGACGATGTGAGATTCCTGCTGCGGATGCACGGCATACTGAGCCGTGAGCTTGAATGTGCCGGCAGGACCGGATGGTTCCGCGACGAGGTCGCCTATCTCACCGACCCGCGCACCTACGGGGAATCGCTCGAGCCGGCCTTTCGCAAGGCAAAGTCCTCGGGCAAGGTCAGGAAAACAAACCTCCCGGTGCTCTGGGCTCTGGTGAAATGGCGCGAGGGCATCGCAAAGAGCCAGGACAGACCCAGGCAGCGCGTCGTACGCGACAGTCAGCTCTGCAGAATAGCCGCGATGTCTCCCACGAGCGTGAAGAACCTCCAGAGACTCAGGGGACTTCCCTCCGGGGTTGTCAGCAGATGGGGAACGGAGATCGTCTCCGAAGTGGCTCGCGCCAGGGACTCCCCTCCCCGGGACGTGCCAGAGATACAGGACACGAGACCCGAGACCGGCACTTCCGCGCGTCAGGACGTCCTGCGAATCTTCCTGAAGCAGAAATCCAGCGGCATGCGGATAGCGCCCTCTCTCCTTCTGCCCAGGGATATCGCCCGGTCTCTGCTCTCCGACCCTCCTTCGTCAATCGAAGACCTCATGGAGCGGAATGACATGGCAGACTGGCGCAAGGAGGCTCTGGGCGAAGAGCTCGTCGATCTTCTGAACGGCAGAATCGCGCTCTCGCTCGACGGGGATCCCGCACTCGGGATAACCTTCGTGAGAGTGGAGTAAGAGATGCCCGGAGCTTCCCTGGCGATGGAGGTCTTCCGCACCATGGAAGAACATCTCGGACACCTCGGCAGACCATCCCCCATGAGCGTGGGGTCTGATCCATTCGCTGTCCTCGTCTCTACCCTCGTAAGCCTGCGGACAAGGGATGCGGTTACCGAGAAGGTCTCCGCAAGGGTGCTGTCCCGGGCTCCCGATCCCGAGAGTATCCTCGAGCTCCCGCCCGGAGAGCTGGAGAGCCTGCTGAAGCCGGCAGGTTTCTACAGGCAGAAGGCCGCGCAGCTGCGGGGGATCTGCACCGCGATCCTGGGCAGGTTCGGCGGCTCGATTCCCGACAGGATAGAAGACCTTCTCTCTCTGCCCGGTGTGGGCAGGAAGACGGCATGCTACGTTGCCGGCATGGTGTTCGGGCAGCCGGCGGTATGCGTCGACGTTCATGTTCACAGGATCTCGAACAGGATCGGGCTGGCGGACACCTCCACTCCAGCCGGTACCGAGGAGGCCCTGATGGAGCTATACCCCGAGGAGATGTGGAATAGGATCAACCACCTGTTTGTAAGGTTTGGACAGAGGGTATGCAGGCCGACGAATCCTCTTTGCGGCCATTGCCCGTTGGGAGAGAGGTGCCCCTCTTCAGGGAGCGGGGCGGCCTCGACGCACAAGTAGAGGAGTGTGTTATGAAAGTGCTCATTGTATCGATCCTTACAGCAATCATGATTGCAGCAGGCTGTTCTCAGGGAGTTGCATCCCCCGGCAACAGTATTCGCGGGGAACTGCCGGCGAAGGACAACACCATAATGGACGTGTGGCCCGGCTCACAGGAGATACTGCTGCAGCTGGGCAGTCCTGTAAGCCTCGACACATACACCATTTCCCACGGCATCAATTCAGACGGTATCGTAGTGATAGAGGTCCGCAGCCATGACTTCGATCCCATCGCGGTCCTTCTCGGCAGTGATGGAGAACTCCTGGCCTTCAACGATGACTGGATGGGAAAAACCACAGCCCGACTCGTCGTGGAGGATATCCCCTCCGGGGCAAGACTCCTCGTCTTCTCTCCCGACGACACGAGGGGGCTCTACGATGTTGTTGTCTCCGAAGGAAGGGAAAGGGACGTCGAGGAGTACATCGAAAGATCCGATCTCCGAACAGGAACGGTGAGCGGGACCATCGACGAAGATGCATACGACCCGGTCATGGACAGGACGCTCCGGGGATTCATCTCCAGCGACGATGTATGGTTACAGAACTACGGGACGGCGCAGCTCTACCCCTTCTCCATAGAGGAGGGAGACGGCCTGGTGTCGCTCCTGCTCCAGGCACAGGACTTCGATACTTTCCTCGTCCTCCTCGAGGTCAAGGGTGGGGCTTACCGCTTCATTGAGTACTCCGATGACTACAGCGGCTCCGACTCCAGGATCATCACCGAGCTGGACCAGGGGAACTACATAGCTCTGGTCATGTCCTACAGCGTAGATACCGGAGGAGATTTCTCGCTTACCCTGGAGATGGTGGGAGACGATTACCTGGACACGACTCCCATAGATGCACCCGTGGCGGGGCAGATCTACACGGGAATGATCGACGAGGAAACGAACTATGCACTGGGATGGTGGCCGGGAATGACAGAGAACTGGGAGGCGCCCGGTTTTCTTAGCCCCTTCTCACCCGTCGCCGGTTTCCTGTTCGAGGTGGAATACATGTCGGTATACGAAGTCAACGCCTTCGGTGACCTCGATGTATGCCTTACTCTCCTCAGGCTGCAAGACGACGGGACCGTGGAGTACGTCTCTTCCAACGATGACTACACAGGTCTCGGAGCTGATTCCAGGATAATAGAACCACTCCCGCCGGGTGATTACGCGGCCCTGGTTTCTCTCTATAGCGTGACCGGGGGAGAAGAGGTGAGCTTCTACTGGCAGGAGCCGGAGATTCCCGTCGAGAGACTCCGTCAGGGAAGAACAGTGGATATCCTGACCGACAACGAAACCGAGCTCCACATGTACAGCCTGGACCTGCTTCCAGGAAGGAGTTACAGGATATCCGCGGAGAGCAACGAACTGGATCCGGTCATTACCGTCATACTGGGCGATGGAACAAGGCTGACCGATGACGATGGAGGTGAAGACACGAATTCCCTGCTCACATTCTCGACTTCGGAAGGTCAGGGAGGGGAGTGTTTCCTCCTGGTGACGAAGTACTCCGGCGGAGACGGGACTATTTCGATCCGGCTCGAAGACACCGGTTCTTTCGACCTGAGATAATGGGACTGGCTGAAGGGGCGGGAGGCGTCAGATCCCGCCCCTCGGTTTTCAAAGCGTTTCGACGGGAACTCCCAGCTTGAACCGTCCCTCCGTGATCCACTCCTTCAGCACAGTGGCTATCTCCTTTGCCATCAGATAGCTCGACAGCGCAGCCGTAGTCACCTTCCTCCCGGAAACACAGATTTCTCCGGAACGGAGATCGGCATACGAGACAAAGGCGAGAGGCGCGCCGACACCCTCCGGATAGTCCACGGAGTAGTCGACTACGGGAGCCATGATCTCACGATCCGAAACTCCTGTGAATTCGGCCATCTCTTCATCCAGCACGGGAATCGGGATTCCTATATCTACGGCCAGAGAGGCTCCGTATCCGGTCATCGAGACTCCCCGCAGGTAGCGCAGTGACATCCCCTGCAGATCCCCTGTCACCGAGATCGTGCCGGCCCCTCCCAGCGGCAGCTGACCGGGTGTCCTCTCGACGTCCGGGTCGTGCTGCGTACCCGGGGACACCACGTAGCCGGTCCCTCCGCCCAGGAATATCCTAGTGCCGGTTCCCACCGTTCTGTAGAGCGGGTCGTTGAGGAGCGGGGACAGCTGCCCAGCGCTGCAGTATACCGCGTTGGCCATGCCCGGCCTGAGTATGCCCATGTACGTGTGGATAGCCCTTGGAACACCGGTATTGACTGCTACATTGTAGTTCTGATAAGCGTTTCGGGGATTGAAGAGCCTGGCGTCGCGGAGAGAGGAGAGGGTCACCCGTTTCTCCAGGGTTTTCCTTGGATAGCAGTCGGTTCCGTAGCCTTCCGCGCGAAGGAGGATGTCCCTGCCCCGGACCAGGTCCTCTATCACGTGTCCGCCGCCGTAGGAGAACTCACCGGGTCCCGGGCTGTTCACCGGATCGTCGTCCGGGATAGATGTTGCACCCATGTAGAGATCCACCGCCGCAACACCGCAGCCGGCGGGAATCCCGTTGAGCCAGGCCTTCCTGAACTTGATCTTCGGGCTGGAGTGGCCGGGGTTCAGGAAAGCACCGCTCGAGCACATCGGACCGAACGTTCCCGTAGTCACCACGTCCACCTTTCGCGCGGCGGCGTTGGCCCCTCCATCCCCGACGATCTGCGTCATCTCTTCCGCGGTGACGATCACAGCGTTTCCCGAGGTGATGCGGTCGTTGATCTCCTCGTACGTCTTCGGCATTTCACTTACCACCCTCAGGTAACCGGTGCCGCGGAGGAGAGCGCACCGTAGGGACAGGCCGGTATGCAGATCCCGCAGGAAATGCATTCCTCGTTCCGGAAGAGGAGAGACATGTCCTCGCGGTCGACCGAGAGGGCTCCTGTGGGACACTGCCCTGTGCAGGCGGTGCAATGTGTGCAGAGATCCTCGTCAAGCGAGAGCCGCTGCTCGGGTACGGCCACCTGGACCCCTGACCCGCGCAGGTAGTCCAGGGCATACTCCACGGCGGAGTCGCTACCCGAGAAGACAGCCGTCATATGCCCTTCCTCCTCTGGAGAGATGTACGCTCTCGTGATGTTTACCTCGATATCGAACTTCCTGAGTGTCCTGGAGATGACCGGCTGCCCGGCGGAATCCCCCGTGAACCTCAGTATCACGCTCCTGCCTGCCATCATCTGGCTCCCTTCAGCGTTACCAGCTCCAGGTCGCCCCACACGCCCATGCGGTTCCCTGCCATGACGATCAGCCCTGTCAGGTTCTTCCGGGCCGCGGCCGATTCTATCACGGGTTCCACGTTGCACTCCCCTGCGACCAGGTTCGCGATCGACGTGGCAGCCGCATCAGCGACAGCGCCCTCTCCGGCAACGGCCACGACCGCGTCAGCGAGACCGGCCGACCAGGAGGGGCCCACTCTACCGCTGGAAGTGCAGACCGATATCCCCCCCGAGGCATCTACAGTGAAGCCGAACCCCGCCGGGAAGGGCGAATCC
>SDBS01001734.1_pt1 | contig 22067 bp, 21 predicted proteins | sample 2277091 | NCBI WGS metagenome assembly SDBS01 (sample SAMN10404972, study PRJNA504765) | marine sediment metagenome | isolation source: marine sediment core GS10_PC15, 163 cmbsf | place: Arctic Ocean: Southern Knipovich Ridge | collected 2010
TATTTCAGATAAAAATTTGCGATATTAAATAAATTTGATTAAAGAACTAATTTATTATATCTAAAGTTTTTAATTCTTGTTCATTTAAAAGTTTTAAATTTTTATTAAGCAATCATGCTTCAAAATGAAATGTCTTTTTCAGAAAAAGTTGATCTTTACAAATTTGAAATCTTCCTTACTCGGCTTTAGAAAATGATTGCAACGAAAATTAAAATACATACTTTTTACCAGGTACTTGATTTCTTACACCATCCCTTAGCTTCCTCAAGCTAATACTTGATAACCTAAAGCAAAGGATGCTTTATAAGCATCTGCTTTATCTGGGTGATTTCTAATTCTCGCTCGCCTTAATTCTTCGAGTTCTGTTAATATTTCTTCATTGTCAATTCGGACGAATCGTCAAGACCGCACATTTCCTCAATAATCCACTCCACCCAATCTCCTCCGTCATCATCCATGTCTCTGGTATCCAAAAGAAATCAACTCTAAGATTATAATAAAAACAGTAGTTAATAAAGGTTATCAGGCAAAAAAAATTTTAAAAAAAAATTTAATAATTTAATAAAGCTAATAATCTTCGCCCCTAACCAGTCCGTAGAACTCAATCCATCCGCCTACTTGACTTGTCCAATCATGGGCGACTATCTCATCAAACGTCATAGTATAATCAAATAAACTCTCAGTAATCTCTAGCATATTTTCCGGTCTAAGAGTCTCCGGATATTTAAACGCTTTGGTATAGATGTCTTTTGGGGTTATACCTAACACAAGTAAATCGATGAAAACCCTCTTTCTTGCTATTTTTCGAAGCTCAGAGCTAGATCCTATTTTGTGGAATAATTGCTGAATTGAACTTATAGGAATAATTCTGCCTCATGTTCTGGTACCATAGCAGCAATTGAAATAAGGTTAAGTGGGGGGCCCTTGATGATTGCATCAAGTCCAGATGCAATTCTTGAAGGATTTATGTATAAAATTTTCATATTACGTTTTACCTAAATTAAAAAATAAAGATATTAATAATATTAAATTTTTATCCTACTTTAACTGATTTTTATCGGTTTTTTTACTTTATTAAGATGAGGAATTAATTCTTTTTTGTCACTTTTTATTGGTGTTTCACTAATAATTAAACTTTTTCCGGCTTTAGCTCGCGCAATTATTTCCTTCAATTCATCAGAAATTAGGCTTTGGTTCATTCCCATTGAGAGAAACATATCTACAGCACTCACTGCTACCGTTTTGATAAATCGAGGGATATTTCGAGTCATCCAGTTATATTCTCCGAATATGTTGATAGACCTCATTATCATCATCTTAGCCCATCCTTTGCTAAGATAATAGGCTGAATAAGCTTCACCTACTAATCTATACAATTCATTACTAGTCAATTGTTCAGTTCTCATCATTGTATGAAATAGATTGTAATACTTGTAATTATGACTAGTAACCATTTTTTTTTCCGACATTTCGTTATAGAATTCAGTGCCTGGGAATGCAGTTATAGGGGTAAATTGTACAAATGACATATTAAGCGACTTCGCATATTGAATGTTTTGTCTGACCATCGTCTTAGTTTCTCCCGGATATCCAATAATCATTCCTCCAAAAATGGATATTCCACGATCTTGAAGCATAGATACTACTTTTCGAACCATATCAGGAGTTGTATTTCTCTTATTCATGGCATTAAGACTTTGTTGATGAACTGATTCGATTCCGAGAAAAACCTGCCTCATACCTGCTTTATGCATTAGATCTATTAACCATTGGTTTCGATAGAGGGTATCAACTCGAGATTGGCAAGAAAAATAAATTTTATTAGAAACTCCAGAACGAATTATGGTTTCAAGAATTTTTTTCGTCCGCTTTATTTTAATTGTGAAATTATCTTCACAGAAAAAGATGAAATTATTTCGCCAATCTATATCATAGATTTCTTGCATAATCCGTTTAACCGACTTTGTCCTGTAAGTTATTGCTCGGTTTGAATTTCTCCACATTTTTATTATACAGCAAAATTTACAATTGTGTGGGCAACCACGGGAGGTTTCAAGTTGAGCAACTCTTACACCTAAATATATATATCTTTTATCGTCTAAGAGATCTCTAAGAGGCATAGGAAAATTATCTAAATTCGGTTCTAATCTCCTCTCCTTATTATGGATAATTTTCCCTTCTTTATTTTTATAAGAAAGTCCATCAATATTTTTTAATAGTACTTGATTTTTATTTCCATCAAGATAATCTATTAATTCTTTGTAAGTGTGTTCTCCTTCTCCTCGAATTATATAATCCACAGCATTATGTTTTGCTACAAAATCAGGAGCTAATGTTGGTTGGTATCCACCGATGATAGTAGTACACCCTTGGTTTTTAGCCATTTGAGCTACTTCGAAAGCATGAGAGATTTGAGGTGTCATACTAGTAATAGCAACAATGTCCGATCGGTTCAGTAATGAACGAAATCTGTTTTCTCTGTATTTATGAACCTTAAAATCAAATACTTTTGCATCATGATCAGGAACCATCGCAGCAAGCGTTATAAGATTAATCGGGGGGCCTTTAATGACAGCATCAAGCCCAGATGCGAGCCTAGAAGGATTTATGTATAGAATTTTCAACTTTTGTATTACCTTAATTTCATATTTTATTGTTTATTTTTTTAGTTTTAATTAAATGCTTAGTATCCACTATCCCACTATTTTATTTAATACTACTAATGAAGTAGAAAAAGCACTGAGAACTTTTTAAAGAGTTCTCTAAACATTAAAACTTTTTATAACTATAAATAACTTTTTATAACTATAAATAATTTATGGCATAAAAACCTTATTGTTGTTTCTTCATAGCTATAAAATGGCAAAAAAATGCGAAAGCTCGGTAAGTTCATAAATTTCAATAGGAAAATTTGTGATTAAAATTCGTATTTTTTACCGGGTACTTGATTTCTTACACCATCCCTTAGCTTCCTCAAGAATTCCTTCCTTTCTTCGTCTACTTTAGTTCCCCACCATCGCTTGTCATATTCCCAAATAGTAGAGTAGAGCACCTCTTCCTTAACAACCTCAGGGACATATGCACCCACTTCGAGCAGAAAAAGTGCTAAAATTTGGTAAGCCATAGCAAAAGATGCCTTATACGCATCTACATTATCGGGGTGATTTCTAATTCTAATCCGTCTCATATCTTCGAGTTTTACCAACAATTCTTCAAGATGACTTTCTAAAATCCTCATAGTCAATTTGGACGAATCGTCAAGTCAGCATACCTCCTCAATAATCCATTTCACCCAAGAATCTGCTTCATTATCCATATCTCTGGTGTCCAAAAGAAATCAACTCTAAGATTATAATAAAAACAATAACTAATAAAGGTTATTCCTACATAGCTATAAAATAAACAAAAAAGGCTTAAAATTCAAATTTAAATCTCACCTTTTATTTTTATAATAAGAAGGTTTATTTTTTTTTCCTAACTAGCTTTTGCAATGATATTAGAAAAAATTAAGGTCTTTAAAATCAAGGAGTGTTACTTTGCAAACATCTCAAAATAGAAATAGTGTTAATGTAATCGATGCATCAAGCTATTCGATGTACAATGATATAGAGAAAGCCCTGCAATCGCATGGAGGATTATCTAAATTTATCTCCAAAGGAGATTATGTTCTGCTTAAACCTAATTTTAACACGGGAGATCCATATCCGGGGAGTACAGATCCAGAATTCCTTCTGACAGTCATACAGAAGGTTTTGGATATCACTTCGGATGTTAAAATCATCGAATCATCCATGTTCCGCTTAAAGACGGAAAAAGTGATTAACGGTATTATGGGGGATGAGTTAAAAAAATTAGAAATTCCACTCATCACGGAGCAAGATTATGAATATGAGAGCATTAATCTCGAGTCCCTTGGTGCTGAATATCTTAAAAATGTTAAATTTCCACAACAGATTCTTGATACTGAAGCAAAAATTATTCTATTACCCTGCCTCAAGACTCATTTTGTTGCACACTTCACAGGAGCTTTAAAACTCGCAGTAGGATTCATGCAAAAAAAACAACGCATCCGCTTACACATGAGCCGTAGTGTCCCTGAAAAGGTCGCGGAACTCAATTTAGGATATAAACCTCACTTAATAATCATGGATGCGAGAAAAATTTTTGTCACAAAAGGACCCCAGCACGGGCAGGTAGAATCGCCACAAAAAATCATGGTTGGAACGAATAGAACGGAAATAGATCTTGAGGGTGTTAAGTTGATTCAGTCATACGGAGCCGATAATAAATTGTTGGATACAAAACCAGAAGAAGTCCGTACAGTTAAGCGCGCTATAGATCTGGGAATCGTATGATGAAATCATCAATTAGACGCAATCCAATTCAAGTAGGATATAACTCAATTCTTTTTTTCTTAAATTTGAATTTATAATGATAGAACAAAAACCCAAATTATAAGAATTAAAATTAGAAACTCATATCCTTTTATATCAGCTAACAGTCCGTTTTGTTCATTGGGTGGTAGTGTTTCCTTTATGAAAAAAAGTTCGATAAAATATAAATTATTAAATGATTTATAGAATACTTAAGATTTTTTAGATTTGCAATAGATAGACTTCTACACGGTTATATTTTATTTGGTTTAAAAAAGAGGGAGTATCATTTTTACAGTTTAGAGTAAATCTTATTTTCTAATCTTTTTTCCATCAAAATATTTATAAGTGTAGGTGTTTTAATTCTAATTTAACTTTTTTAAGGTGAGTGTGATAAAGGACTATTCTGAATGGAAAATAAACTTAGATTTTGAAAATGAATCACCTTTTGTGAATCCAAATAGACCTTGGATGAAATTTCGAGATAATACTGTACCTAAATCAATAAAATTTGATCCAATTCCGATCCATGAATTTTTAAAGTGGATTGCGAGAAAATATCCAAACAATGTATGTGTTTATCATACACCGACTGATAAAAAATACACTTATCGCGAGTTAATTTATTATTCTGATAAAGTTGGGAATGCATTATTTAATTTGGGTATTAAGAAGGGAGATTCTGTTGCGTTAATGTCAGAAAATTGTGCTGAATTCATCTTCTGTTGTATTGGGATCATGGAGACTGGAGCTATCGTTATCCCGGTAAATCCTTTGCTTAAAGTATCAGATGTTTCTCATATCGTCAGAGAAGCTGGAAATGTAAAAGCTTTTTTTGTTCATAAAAATAACTTTAGAACCGTTAAAAGAGTTCGAAAAAAAGTTGATTTTAAAAATGTAATTTTACTAGGTACAGATGAAGAGAAAACAGATACAATAACTTTTACTGAATTAATAACTGATGTAAGCCCAAATCCCCCAGATGTGGATGTAGATCCTGTAAAGGATATAGTAGCATTAATGTTTACGGGGGGTACTACTGGACTCCCAAAAGGTGTAATTTGGACGCATGATGGACTTCTCCATAGTTGTCTTTCTCTAGCTTATGCATCAGGAGATACATATGAAGAAAATGTTGGGAATAGCGTTAATTTATCTATTTTACCATTATGTCATGCTATGGGGTTCGGTATATTAATAATAGCTTTATATCTCGCTGCTATGCTAGTGATGTTTCCTTTTAACCCCTCTGAAGTATTAAAAGCAATAGAAAATTATCAAGTTAAGTTATTTATAGGAGTACCTGTAATGTATCAAATGATAATCAATTCACCTGATTTTTCAGAAACAGATTTTTCTAGCCTGGAATCTGCAGGATCTGGCTCTGCCGCATTGGCTCCAGAATTTAATAAAAAATGGGAAGAAACTATCGGATTTAAAGTAGGTCAAGGCTATGGTCTCACAGAATCATCCGCATTTGCCACATCAGCTGCATCGTGGATGCCAGAAATTAAGCCAGCGAGTATTGGAGTCCCTAATATCGATACCGATGTAATTATTGTAAATCCAGATACTTTGGAGGAACTTAAACCAGGAGAAATAGGTGAATTATTGGTGAAAGGTCCTAATGTAATGAAAGGATATTGGAAAAATCCAAAAGCAACAAAAAAAGATATTGTTAATGATTGGTTAAGAACAGGGGATTTAGCGAAAATGGATGATTGTGGTTATTTCTACATCGAAGGTCGCACCAAAGATATGGTAAAATACAAGGGTTATAAAGTAATGGCAAAAGAAGTCGAAGAAAAATTGGTGGAACATCCCGCAATCCTCGAAACAGGCGTAGTTGGAGTTCCAGATCCAAATATTGGAGAAACAATCAAAGCATATGTGGTTCTTAAACCAGAATATAAAGAAAAAATCACTGAGCGTGAAATTATTGAATGGTCAAAGGAACGACTTGCAGGATATAAGTATCCGCGCCAAGTTGAATTCATAAATGTGCTACCTCGGACTGCTGTTGGGAAAATCTTTAGGAGAAAGTTAAGGGAAAGGGCGATAGAAAAACAAGAGTAGTTATTTGCTTTATATTCGCTGAGAAAATATATCTATTTAACAATACCAATTAAATATTCAGATATAATTCTTTATTAGTTATCGTTTTTATTAATTTCTCCGTAAAGATTAATCTTTGTTCCAGTATGAATGACGAGAATTATTTATGTGAAAAACGAGATTAATGTGTTTTTTATAAGTTCAAAATGCCCAAGGTGCATCTTTGAAAGAGCATCAAACGTTTCTCTTATTCCTAATTTTTCAATCCTCTCAGTTATCTTAAAATAAGGAGAACCTCTTAATTCTTTGACTAGGGCTTTATTTTTTTCTAAATCCTCCAAGAGGAATTGAATTGGATTTAATTGGTGAATACCGAGCATTGCTTGAATTACTTCCATTAACATTGTATCAAAAGTAATTCTTAAAACAATTTCATGATCAAACTCCTTTCTTATTGGAAATAGAAATGATTTAAGAAGAGAAATTGATTCTTTAAAAAGTTCAAGAGATTCATGACTTAGTTTCTTAATTTTTTCATTAAGGCTTCGGTTTTCAGAGGCTCTCAAACACAAAGCAGAAACAGCTTGATATTCTGCTATAAAATGAATAAATCGAGCTTTAGCATTAAGCATCGTATCTTTTGACTCTTCTTCATCAATGATGTTTCCTATGTTATCTAATGATTTTTTGAAATAAGTCGCAATATCATTAAATTTCTTAGCAGAAGCTTCGAAATCTTTCTTAGATAATAAATTCTGAGCTTGTTTTTCCTCTATTTCATAGAGTTCGTCAAATTTATTTATTTTCATAACTGCTTTAAAGATTAAACGTTTGCCTATATCTTTTTTTATTCGGGAACGTTCAAAAGATTGCCCTGCTTTTAAGAGAAGTATGGATGAAAGATTATTGAACTCTTCTGGATCAGTGTCATATAAATACTCTGAAGCTTTTTGCCAACTCTCTCCAGCAGTCTCCCAATCCCGCATTCTAAATGCGATATTCCCTAATTGAATCAATAATTTAGCAGAAACTTCGTATAACTTTAATTCTTCAGTTTTCCTTATTATAGATTTTAATCTATAAGTTGCTTGTATATTATTTTTGAATTTAGAGATTATGTGAGTAATTTTTATATATAATTCATCTATTTTAATATAACTTCCAAGTTCAAGATAAATCGATGCTGCTTTTTCATAAAATTCGATGGCATCCTTCCCTTTTCCGCGATCTGCAAGGGTTTCAGCTTGATCAATTAATCCAATAGCTTCCAGTTCTTTTTCATCATTATAACGGTTATCTATCATTATTATTACTCTTACACTCAAATAAATTGCAGAGGAGTTATTTGATTAAAATTATACTACAATTTGAATAGACTTATTTAATATATTAAAATCTTAGTATTAATTGCTTTTTATTCACTTTTTTTTATTTTGTATACTCATGCAAATAAATTTTATTCAGAAATCTCCTAAACTAAAACATCTTGAACCTCGATTATCTATTCTCTCAGTACATCTTTTTTATTAAAATGTAAATGGTATAATTAAGTTTTCCACCCTATAATATAATCAATAAGGTGCAAAATAGGCAACCTGTAAATTAGTTTTCCCTAAATCAATCCACTTCTTGAATTTTTTATCTGGTATTTTACTAAGTAGAATAAGACCCTCATATATAACTTTATGTAAAAAGGAATTTCCTTTTATATCTTCTGCAGCTTGCATTAACAAGTCAGTTTCACCTCAAAAAATAATATAAGTAGGAGTTAATTAAGTTTTATCTTTTTTTCTACCAATCCAGAATTTTATGATGTGGAACTTTTTTTTTTAATTTTAAACAATTTAATAATTCTTAAGAAACTTTTTTAAAATTCGGTTTCCAAGAAGGTTTATTTCCTTTTAGAAACCTTTACATAAAGTTCGAAGTTTGTAAAAAGTTCGTCGATCAAAACTATATATTCAATATTATCAATCTTTATGTTGATAGAATTTAAAAAAAAATTGTAAATCAGAGATAAAAGAGAGGTGGTTTAATAAATGGTTCAAGTTTTTATCACAAAAAAAGCCCATGAGGAACTATTAGAAGTAGAAAAAATAATTATTATTGAAGAGTTGCCCACAGAAAACGAAGAATATAAAAGGGTGACAATAAAAACAGAAGAAAAGTCTTTCAAAAAAGCCTTACTGAAATTATTAAAGAAGGCTAAATATAACGCTAAATACTTAGAAGAACTTATTCCAATTGAAAAAATAAAAAGAAATGTTCATTATAGAAACATAGGTTTTTATTAAATCAATTGTAATTTTATGAAGCATTGATTGCTCATACGATAAATAATAAGCTATATTTTCAGGGAGAGGGGAAGAGGACGTTAAAAAACTAGATATTAGACATATAGCCATTTTTAAGGCATAATTCAAAAGTTTTTTTTTTCATGCTCATCTTTTTCACAACTCACAAAGAGATGATGTCTTTTCCATTTTGTAAAAATTAGTAAACCAGCCTCCAAGTAGCAAAAACTACTTGGAGGTAACAATCTTTAATTATAATTATTCGAAAGTTATTACTATTGATGATTGATGAGGTTAAAATTAAATAATCTAAACCTTATTAAAATTACACTTAATTTGATTAAGTAACAGTATCAATTATATACTAAATTATTTTACACATAGTCATTGAATAGTTTAATATTTTTACGTTTAATGATATTTTTAAACTCTAAGGCTTGATAAGCAGAGGCAAAACATTCCTTACCGTCTTCAATAGCGCCATAAAAGATAAAATTGGACAACCATGCCACAATAGATATGATGCTAGCTCTCCTGAACCGGGTGTGGTATTTAGAGTTTAGACGTGGTGAGGAATATTGAAAAAGAAAGAGATTGGGGGCAGTACCAACAGGAAGTTTTAGTGATGTACTGACTAACTTTTGAGTTTCTAATATATGAGCTAGGCTTTCTAAACTAATAACCCCTCCATCAACCCAGATTTTATCAACACCCACTTCTTTTAGCCCGTTAACTATGCTTAAATTATTAGGTTGGTTTTTTTCTGTAATGTAAGCATATCTTTGCGTTGAGGTCATGTTTTCTGAACATAGAATTAACACTACTACTGAATTTATTTTGTATTTTTGCAGAACCTCTAATTCCTTTTTGTTTTTTAGATTTGAAATAGTATTATATATATATTGACTAGGTTTAATGCCATGTTCTTCTAAATATTCGATTCCAGCAAGCCTTGATTCGAAATTTCCTCCCAATACAAAGGGAGGTTCAAAATTATCTAAAAAGAATTCTAAATAAGCTCTCATTGCCTTAGGTGTAGTAGATGAGATCTCCACTAAATTTGGTAGTTTATACTTTTCGGACAAAGAAATATGATTTTCTATTCTTTTTTTAGCTTTTTGTTCATTGAAAATTTCATTATTTTTTCTATCGACAATAGTTTCATGCTGATAAAAGATAGTACCTATAAGAACAGGAGGTAAATCAAAATCACCTCTCCCTACTTTTAGGGATCCATAAGAATAATACTTGGGTTCAATAGCATTCAAACAAAATTCAACATTAAGATTTTTGTATTATTAATTATGTATGATAATTTATATGCAACTTATTATATAATAAAGTTTAGTTTAATAGAACTATTGAGCTGAATTCATGTAGGATAAAGTATCATAATTTTATATCTAAATTGCCCCTAGTTTTATTAAAATATCAATTTCTGAGATTAAATAACAAAGAATATCGTAGGGAGTTTTTTGGAAGTATATTTCAGCTGCTTTTTCCTTTATTCTCTCTTCTTGATTATATCTTGCATCTCTTTCAGCGCGAAGCCGTCTTTCTGCAAACATCCAGCAGAGCTTATCGTATGTAAAGCCTTCTCGGGCGAGGAAAAAAGCCGCGACATTAATTTGAGACTTAATTTCACTAATTGTTTGACTCATCTTTTTTTAAATAATTATTTTAAAAATATTATTTGACTTGTGGTCTTTTAATAGTCTTCAGATTGTTAAATTTATGTATTAATTTATCAAAATTCTTTCTTTGGAATTTTTCTAATTAGATTTTTCTAATATACCTTTATAAATTTAAAACCTTTTTGAGAAAACTTGTTACTTCAAACAGATGGAAAATCTATCTCAAGAACTTAATATCGCGTTGTTATTAGTTCCAATTAATAAAGATGCAACCTAGAATCGCAAGTTTTACATTGACTTTCTTTTAATTCTTTGAAGCAAGTCTCATGATAAAGACTACTACAATCAATATTACCGCACTGAATTGCTGGTTGGCCTTTCTCAAAGATAAAATTGCATACTGGACACGCATTAAAAAGTTCTTCCTCTCCGAGAGATGCAACATCTTGAACAAATTTTGCTGGCATAAGTTCAGGCTCTTTAGCCCTTTCATTTTTTGAACCCTTAGTAAGGATTCGTAATTTTTGAATTTGGGAGACTTCCGTAGGAATTTTTAAAAGATAAAAACAATGTGGACATCTTGCAGTTCCGGACCGCTTAATTTTATGATCTTTCTGAGAATCTGCCCAGGCAGCTAAGCAGTGGATATGAAAAGGAGTTGAACACTGCGGACAATATCTTCCTGTAACGTAGAAAGTACCCTTAGTATATGGATTTTGATCAGAAAAACAAATTGAACACTTTTTAAAATCACCTTCTCCTCTTATTTGCTTTATGCGTTGCTCTTGATCTTTAGTCAAGTCTTGAACCCCTAATAAGTCGGCTGAGATTTTTCTAAGAAAAGCAGGATTATCTACGGTAACATTCTTCCCTGATCCATAAGTTTTGAAATTATCATCAGCAATTTCTTGAGCAGATCTAATTAAGGAATCAAGATTGCTATTATAAAAATTCCTACCTCCTGAAATATCGCTTAATCTTTTTAAAAGATTCTCTTGGCTTGTATTCCCAATTTTGAATGTATCTATTTTGATATTTAATCCTTGGGCAAGTCTTGCCATTTTAAGTGGATCCTTGGAAGACCTCATATAAATTCCATCAGAAATTAGAAGTATTCTGGGAGTTTTAGCACCAGCTTTACGTAATTCTCCAATCAAGGTCTTAATAGATAACGCTAGAGCATCGCCCACCGCGGAGTACCCTCCACATTTAAGTGAATCTAACGCTTCATTAAGTTTATTTACATAACCTGAAGTAGTGAAATCTATAACTCTTTTTGCCTTGCTAGAGAATTGTACTACACAAAAAGCACTAAAATTGTCTAAATTAAATCTTTCTCTTATTAGTGTTTTAATAGAATCAACACAACAAGCTAATCGATTAGGAGTGAAATCCCTTCTATACATAGATCTTGATGTATCAATGCAAATAACAATATTTTCAGGTATTCTCTGTTCAGACATTTTGTTAAAACGAACTTTCAGATCCTATACTTTTATTATTTATTAATTAATTATTTAGTAGTCTTCTGAAAAATAAAGTTTTTTTTTTCAGAAATCAAAAAACAGAGATGATTGTATTATGGATCCAAAATTATTAGAAATATTTAAAAATCCTTATTTAAGTATTAAAATATAAAGATCAAAAGTTAAAAGTTAAATTTATATAAATCTGATGTGGAATGTCAGAAAATCGAACTAAAAATGTAATGATTAAAGATTTCTTTAAAAGAAGCGTTTTAATTAATGAACTTGAAGAAGTTTTAAGATTTAAACCAGACACCTTAATAGGTATTGATAATATTAGTTCGGATCACCTATCTTCTGAAGGTTTTAATTCAATTGGGGAATTAGCTAAATTATCTGTTGCCAGTCTCCCTACGATAAAAGAAGTCTTACCAACAATGTTACGAAAATGGGTTAAAATAGCTCAAATTATCCAAAGGAATGTTAAGGAGCAATTACGTCGCCACAAGAAAATTTTGATGTTAGGCTTAGATGCAGCAGGCAAAACCTCCATTTTAGCTGTGGTTCAAGATAAATTCTCAATTATTAAATCTCTTCTTCCGACAAGGGGTGTAAAGCGGGAGAAATTGGATTTCTTTGGATACCCGATAATTTCGTGGGACCTTGGCGGTCAAGTGCAGTATAGAGAGAAGCTCTATTTCAATAGACCCGAATTATTTTTCACTGACGCTGATATAATGTTGTATGTTGTTGATACACAAGAACCAGAACGAATTCCTGAAGCTGCAAACTATTTTCGAGAAGTTTTGAAAGCTTTTGTAGAACTAAATGAAACTGCTTCTCTATTAATTGTTCTCAGTAAAAGCGACCAAGATATCCGTAAAACGCTCCAATGGCAGCAAAATGTAACATCAATAAAAAACAAATTCAATAGCATAGTGGATGAATTTGAACAATTTTCAATTGATTATTGTGATACCTCAATATTTCAGAGAGAATCTATAATGCGAATGTTCAGCATTGCTTTAAAGAAAGTTTCTGAAACTTCTGAGATAATTGAGAATATCCTAGAAGAGTTTTCGGGGATCGTAGAAGCTAAAGCTTCAAGTTTAGTTTCAATGGATGGATTAATTTTTGGAAGTTATACTGAATCAGACACGGACGAGATGATAGTAAATAATACTGCGTTACTTCTTCAAACGCTCTCAAATTTCTATAATTCGGTGGGTCTTATTAGGGAGAAAACAATAAAACTCGATTTACCTCTTAATGGTTTTAGTATCTGCGGTGAAAAACTATTTGATTACTCAGATCTACAAATCCCTGTATATTTGTGGGTAATTTCTGAAAAACCAAATTTACTAGAAGGAAAACTTGAATATTTTAAAGAGCAGTTATTGCCATTAATAAATCTATTCTTATAACTTACAAAAATACTTTTTTTTTAACTTTGGTTATCTTCTAAGTTTTTACTTGCAGAGTGTAAATATTCATTACACTTATCCATCATTTCAATTGCACTATCTAAGTTTTTTACGACTGACTTTAATCCTTTTTCTTCTGCTATATTACGCCATTTCAAGAAATTATCTTTATGTGATTCGTTATGATTAGCCCAATGTTGACATAATTTTGATAACTTCAAAATTTCTTTATCTTGTTTACTCAAATTATCTATCATCTCATAAAATATTATTTCAAATATTTCAGTTAAACAGATCTTGTGATGATAAAATTGTCCTTGTTTAAATTGTATTATTGATTTTCTTAGTTATTTAGAAAGGGTTCAAAAACATTATGTTTACCAAAATACAACCATATTCAAAAAAATTACATAATGGATTAGTAATGAAATCAATATCGTCTAAAGAAGATGTTGAGAGTTTAGTTTCATTTAACAGGTTAATCCATGGAGAAGAAAGTGATGCCCGTTTGATAAGAACTTTAATAATGGAACACCCCTATTCAAAACCGGATTATTTTATTTTTATTGAGGAGGAATCTGATAAAAAAATTGTTTCTTCGCTCTGTTTAATACCATGGATTTGGCAATTTAAAGGCATTAAGATACGAACAGGTGAAATGGGATTTGTAGGAACGTTAAGAGAATATAGGAATAGAGGGTTAATTCGCAAATTGAATGAGAGATTTGTTGAATTATTAAAGAGAGATAATTTTTTAATGAGTCATATACAAGGAATTGCTTATTTTTATAAACAATTTGGATATGAATACGCAATTCCTCTTGAAGGTGGATTTAAATTTGACTTAAGTAACATTGAGGATTCTAAACCAGACGATCAAAAAAAAATAAGAATTAGTAAAGCTACGATAGAAGATGTTCCAATTCTCATGCAATTATATGAAGATAGTGCAAGAAAATATGATATTACATCAACTCGTGAAAAAGAGATTTGGAATTTTCTTTTTGGGCCCGCACTTTCTTGGGATCCTACAATGGAAATCTGGAGGATATTAGATCAGAATGACAATATAACAGGGTATTTTCGAATTACTCAAATAGGATTTGGGAAGGGTTTGATATTAAATGAGGTTTCTGATTTGACACATAAAATGGCTCAAGCTGTTTTTAAGAAATTAAAAGAATTATGTAAGAAAAATAACCAACCGTTTGTTCGATTAAATCTTCATAAAAATACTACACTTATAAAAACGGGATTAAGCCTTGGAGCAATTGACTTAGGACATTATGCTTGGCAAATAAAAATTATCGATTTAAAAAGGTTTTTTGAAAAAATTTCAACTGTTTTTGAACAACGTATAAATGAGAGTCCTTTTGAGGATTTAACAGAAAAAATTTTTATCAGTTTGTATCGCAAGACTTTAGCATTGAATTTTATAAATGGAAAGATAAAGGAAGTAGAGGTTTTAGACGAAAGTATTGAAAACAATCTTATCCGTATTCCACCTAATCTTGTAGTACCATTGATATTAGGTTATTATTCAAGAGAAGAACTCTCGCAACACCACCATGATTTGTTATACGAGAAAAGACACGAATTATTAATTGATATCTTATTTCCTAAAATGAATTCATTTATTTACTCGAATTATTAATTTAATGTTAGTAAATTCTCAAACTAATTTATTAACAACATTAAGAGCTTCAAGAGAGAAAAATAAAAAATAGAATAAAAAAATTAAATTTTAAGGTTCACGGCACAACCTTTTCAGTAAAGTAGGATCAATGATATCTTTGGGTTGCCAATTCTTAGATTTCAAATATTCCTTGACCTCGTCTTTAATGCTAATTGGAATGTCGGCTTCAAGTCGAACGTATTTTTCTAAATCATTTGGAAATTTAACACCTTTATATTTTCTTTCCAAGTCAATCCAATGAGATAATTTTATCATCCTTCCTTTTGAGTTGTCCGCGGCTCTTAAAGCTAACTTTGCAACTAAGCATATTGCTTGTTCAATGCTTTCAGCAGTTGTTAACAAATGTTCAGGACAAGGACTAACAAGATTATCACCTGTTCCATCTCTAGCATTAAAGACTTTCCAAGTATCATCATCATCAGAACGTCCAATATATAATCTACGATATTCAGCACCATGTGGTCCGATTACAGCTGGAACACCCATAGCGTTCGCCATACTGGCTATACTGGCAGCTTTTTGAGAATATGCACCCCATGCTACTCCAACTGCACCAACACGGTTAAGAATATAATCAGCAATTTCTTCGAAGTTTCCACGTATAGGGCGTCTGGCAAATATATTTGGTACTTTAACAGCAGCTCCTACAATGTGTGTGTTAGATACACAAGAACCCACGTTTACTAAACCTCCTCTATCAAAATCTCCAGAAAATCGATCGTACAAGGTTTTCCCTTCTTCATCCTTTACTAAGCCAATATCCATCGCTGCACAACCAGAAACACATACAATATAATTTCTTATAAGAAACTCTTCTGCTAGGGTATATAATTCTTGAATTTCATGGGAATAATTAGAACACCCAATAATTGCTATAATTCCGGGAATCTCACCTAAAACAAGTGGTGCACCAACGTTTCTAATTTCACTATCTTGAATAGGACCTCTCCCAGACCTGCAATTATACTTCTCATTAGCTATCTTATCTCTCGCAGCATACATGATTAATGTTAAAGGAGATACATCTTTCATGCAATCCACTTCACATCGTCCGCATGCTAGACATGAGTCAAAACTTTCAGCTAAAACTGAAAAATCAGCATCCTTCGCTAAATTAACTCCTTCAACGAGTGGTAAATCATTTGGACAATTACGTTGACAATTACCACAGCCATTACAGTTCATTGCCATGTCTTGACAGCCTTTCTCATCAGGAATCCCGCTTTTAGCATTTCTAATTGGTTTTATTTTAATTGCTACTTCTGCAGCAACTACTCCTGCTTTAGTTGGATTTAAAATTAATGCTCCAGGAACTTTATAACTTACTAGATCAGATACAATCTCATCAATTGGATCATCTGTTCTGTTGACTAATCCTCCCATCACTTTTTCATTAGTAGTAATATAAGGAGCGCCGATCTTTTGTGCCTCATCCAAAGAACGCAAGTTGACACATTGCTCATCAACCATAACTACATCGGGCAAACCTGAACGAATAAATGTCATTTGCCTTGTGATTGAGCCAATAACCTTTGCCCCATCAAAATATCGAGTTAAATCATGTGCAGTACAACAGATAGCACCAACATCTATTTTATCGTCATAACCTTTTTCTCTAATATAATCTACTAATTCTACTCCAGGGGCTACATTATGTCCGATCATTAAAACAATGGCTTTATTTTCAGTATCCATTGTACCCATTCCTAATTCAACAATAGGAACATCTGGATCTCCCGCTGGCATTCCATAAGCACAAATTTGAGCGGCATCACAAATTTCCATTCCAATAGCATCAGCTAATCCAGCTAAAAAAGATTTAGATTCAAAATCTAAATTACTAGATTCTTGTCCAGTGTGCCCAGCAGCTAATAAATGGGTAATTGTCGATTGGACCCACTCCATCGCAGTTTCTAAGTCGTTTGTAGTTTCTGGTTTCATTCCTAAAATCATCCGTACTAATGGCATATTTACGGCGATTTTAGGTCCATAATTTATCGGAATTCCGGGACCATATTTCTCATGAAGCCAATGCAAAAGGTGGGCACCATGAGCTGAGTGGCACGCAGCACCTATGCAGCATGCAATTTCAACAATTCGTGCCTGTTGAGTCTCCATATTAATACCACAAGCGCCTGTTCGCCCTTTGGAAAGATTACATTTACCGTATGTGCAATTACCATTGTAAAAGTTAAATCTTACAAGTTAAGCAGCACATGTCACAAATTTGCCCTTGAAATTGATATAATTTTCAATGTTTGGCATGTAAAACGGTTTATATCTCTCCATAAGCTTGAAGAACCAATCTCTTAACGTGGGTATAGTTGGCATGGGCGTCGGTCCTTGTGGTTCCCATTCAGTTTCATCTCCGTAATAAATATTACCAGTTGTGAGCTCAAAACCCTTGATTGAACCAAGAGGTCCTTTATATTCATCTATCTTAAGTTTCGCGCCTTTTTTTTCCATAATTCAAATCACAATTTTTTTTTTAATATTTTGTTTTTCGAACTTTTTATTATTTTATTATTTTAGTTATAGTTGTTATAATTAATTTAAGAAAATAAAAGCTATTGATTAACTTTTAAAAGGGTTATTTGCATAATTATTATGGATTTTTAGTGTGAATTTTCACACATCATCTATCTTAAGCAAGAATAAAGGGAGAGGCTAAAAATATTTGAGAAAATTACTTTTTAATTAATAAACTTGCAAACTTGGAAATCTGTCGTTTTTGAAAAATTTGTAGATTTTAATTTCTCTCAATTTATTTTTAGTTAATTTCTTGTTCCTTATATAATCAAATAATTCAAAAGGATCATAAAATTCTTAAGTTTTCATCTTTCCCTTACGAAAAGATGAATACTTTATTAATTATTACTTTGATTTTTCAGTAACACTAAATTAAGAATAAGGATCTGCAAAAATATCATGCCATGGAAGTTTAGAGGTGAAAACTGTAAACTCCAGGATTAATAAGACAAATAATATAACTATTAAAATTTTAAACCTGTTACTAAACTCTAACTTCTTTATTTCTTGCTCAATAATACTTATTGAAATTGCTGTAAGACATACAATAATAATTGCGTATATTATTTCGATAATGAAATAACGTTCACCATAGAACATTGCGCCAATTAGAAAGAGAATAAAAATGATCCATGAAATAATAATCGCAGAGAACATATGGGAGAAAATGAATTTCTTCTTATCATTAATTTTCTTGTGAAATATCCAAAATTCTATACCTGTTAATATTAAATACGAGTAAAATGCATTTTTAAAATGCTGATAAACACTTTCATCTATAGAGCAGAAGAGGGAAAAGATTACATTAGGAAACCATTTATACAAATAATGTAGAAGAAGAAAAATACCTAATAATAAAAGACTCCTTATGTACACATAATTCTTATCATCTACATTCAATTAAGATTTCCCCACTTTTATTAGAAACCTCTATAAAAAATTTTTAACCAAAAAAACAATTTAAGAAGAAATTAGATGTAGAATCGTTGGAATTACATTATCAACATTAAAACTTGTTTTAACTGAAGTGAAAAGGAATGTCCATTCTCTATTTTTTATTGTATCAAAATCAAAATTTTGTGAAAGTTCATCTTTTAAGTTCTGAAGTTGAGTATCATAATTCTCCTGAGAATAATTGAGTAAATCTATTTTATTTCCTATTATTAATAAGGGGATTCCATCTAATTTGTGATTGTTTAACACATTCCATAACTCTCTTTTTGACTCAACAAATCTCCTTTGATTTGCGATATCAACCATAAATATAAGTATATTAGAATCATGAATTCCTATCAACCATTTTTTACGGAAATATAGTTGGCCAGGCATATCCCAGAAGGCTACTAGTTCATTTCCAGATTCTGGTTTAATATATTCAATATTAAAATTTTTTGTAGGCGTGAAACAATTATCATTAAATTCACCGGTTTTTAATCGTCTAACTAAACTCGATTTTCCAACGTCATCAATTCCAAATAAGAAAGCTTTAAAAAATGAATCGCTCTGATAATAATAGTCAATTTCTGAAGATTTTTCTATCACTTCTTCTCCAAACCTTCGAATATCAATAAACATAGAAATGAGTAAATTTTCAACTTCAATTTCATCATCTAGCGAATATATTACACCTCTATTCAAGGTTTCACTCAGTAATTCTTCAAAAATCTCTTTGTAATCATAAGGATTATCATCTTCTTCAAAAATTAAACCAATGATAATTTTACCATCAATACAAGAAGAATAGATATTTAGTTCCTTAATAAATTGAGCGATAGGCTTATCAATAATGGAATGATTTGAATTTGTCTTTTCATTAATATTTTCTTTATCATGTTCCTTTATTATTTTGTTAACAAGACTTTTATCATTTATACTAATAATTTCATTAGGATAACAATAAATATTAAGATCTTTTAGATCTTGAAATTTTTTGCCCTTAAATAAAAAAATATTATTAAGCAATTAAACATCCTAAATTCTTAATTCCTATAAGTTTGAAAATAAAAAATACTTAAAAAACGTTTGGAACTTATGATTTTTAAATACTTTTATAGTTTGTTATTTGGGGTTTTTAAAATTATAAACTAATGGTAAATTTTAAAGAATACATAGAAGGGTTTTAATAATTCAGTTTTATGAATTTTGATCTTCCTTTTCCTCAACTGAAGAATCTGAGGATTTCTCTTCCATGTCTTTACTACTTTCTTCCTCTAAGTTTTTGCTAGGTTCTTTATTTGGTTGTTCAATTGGTTCTGGTTCAGGTTCAGCGCCTTTTGGTGTTTCACAAACAGGGCATCGAGTCCAACCTGGCCTTAAACTATACCCACATTTTAGACATTCACCTAGATCTTTATCAGTTTCCCATTCGGGTATGTCTAAGCCCCCTTGTCTCTTTTTTGCTAAATTTTGCAATTCCTCTTCTGTCCATACTTCCATTCCTTCAGGTAACGCTGTGCTTCGCTCCGCAGCAAATTTTAATATTTCATCTTCGCTCCAAGAAGGCATATCTGGTTGAGTTGACAGTCTTTTTTGTGCTTCAGATACTAATTCTTCTGCAGTCCATGTTTTGAGTTCTTGACCACCAGGAGTTCTAATTGCACCTGGTTGTTGAGTTGATCCTTGCTCAGGGGGCTGTGGCAAGCCCATTGGAGTTTCTTTACTTGGATAAGGAGTTTTACAACATTCAGCAGAAAATCTCAAAAAAGCTTCAAAACATTTTGAAAATCGATTTTGTTCTTTTCCTTCATCGGTAACGAGTAATAAAGTTGTTTTATCAGCAGGGAGAGGGATCGCGATTCCAGATATTGCCATATCAGAAGCAAGACGATTTGATTCAATACTAGAAGTGAGATTTTCCATAGCTTTCATTAATTCCTCATCCTTTATTAAAAAATCACAAATTGGATCACCGTGTCTTTGAAATGAAGTAGCATATTTAGCTAGGTGACTCTTTGTGACTGAAGAATCTAAAGAATTAATAACAGCACTTACATATGGATAGATTTGAGATTTTTGACCTATTTGAGAATCATCAAGTTTGTATCCTCCCAAATCAAGTGTTCCCATTACTGGAGCAAATAGAGGTTTTTCATCTTTAATCTTGCCAAAAATAGTTGGTCTTGTAATTAAACTCTTTATTTCTCCATAATAAGCAATTTGATTGTCTAAAAATTGAATTTTTTTATCAAAAAAAAATATTCTTGGAACAGTTCGAAATATTATATCAACCCAAGGCATTTCTTTCACAGGAATAATCGCAAAACATGTTTTATCAATAAACTCTTTCAATTTTTTAATGTAATCCTTAATTTCCTTTTTTAATTCCTTATATTCTTCATTTTCTAACTCTTCTTCAGCTTTTTTTTCGAATTCTTTGAATTTTTCTTCATTTTTCTTAAGATTTCCTCCAAAAGATTTAATTTCTCCCACAATATTATCTTTCATGATGGAACTTGCATCTTCAATCATCCTTTTCTGAAAGTCGGAAAGTTCAGCTTCAGTGCTTGAAATCAAGTAATCTGAGGATTTGAATTGCATTTTATTGACAAAAACTTCAAACAATTTTTGTTCTGACAATTCTCTTACCTTTTTTACGTGATAGTTTTTGATTTTTAAGTTTTTATAAATATAGCAATGAAATATATATAAAAATTTATTTGAATTAAGCATTATTTATTGGAATTAAAGAAAAAGGTTTTACTACGTTTTAATAACACAAATTAATGTAAATTTAACAATAAGGTCTAAAAACGATGTTAATATCAGAAATGATTAAACTTTAACACAATGTTTTATTATTTCACAAAATATTAAAAACTGTTCAGATTTTATTTAAGTAAAGATCGTGTTTTTTTTTTCAAAATTTAAAAACTAAATGAAATTTTTAAAAAAGAAATTGTCCTTAAAATTTAAGGCGATGAGCCGTTTTTAAAAAATTAACACCTTAATAAAATTCTCTTATATTTAAGGCATGACAAATATGTGTTTCTTTAAACATATTAATCCGTTAAAAAAAAAGATTTATATATTAAAATGTAATACTTTATAATATAATAAAAAATGTAGTATAAGGCGATTTATTTGAAAATTGTCACAGTTAATATTCCAGAATCTTTTCTAGACAGTATAGAAAAATTAGTTGGAGAGCATGGTTTATATCCTTCTCGGTCTGAACTCATACGAGTAGCGGTTAGAGAGTTTCTTATAAAGGAACTAAAAATGGCTAATAATATGGTTAAATATAAAGAGGTAAAAGTTGATAATTTTGATGAAGAAAATTATGTTAGGGTACCAATTGAGCGATTAAATGAAAGAGACGAACCTATTCGTGATTTTAAAACTTATAAAATTGTCAAACGTCTTGAATATTCGTAAAAGTAACAAAATATTTAGTCTTTCCTAATTGAGATGAAGTGGTAAAAACAAGTTCTTCCCTTTTTTTATTTTTTTTTAATATCGGGAATAAAGTTTTAAAGAATAATACATAAGCATCAATATTTTTAATGAGATTATCCTAGAAACGATATTTTTCAATTGTTCAATTTTTTTCACCTTTATGGGCAATAAAATAAACATTTTTTAATTTATATAAATAAA
>SDBS01001736.1_pt1 | contig 22036 bp, 20 predicted proteins | sample 2277091 | NCBI WGS metagenome assembly SDBS01 (sample SAMN10404972, study PRJNA504765) | marine sediment metagenome | isolation source: marine sediment core GS10_PC15, 163 cmbsf | place: Arctic Ocean: Southern Knipovich Ridge | collected 2010
CTTCCGCCCCGCTCCTGGTTTTGGCCTGGTCTGACAGTGCAAGCCCCCAGTTGTTTAAGGCCCCATGCTTGTCGGGTTTGATCCGCAACGCCTCGGCGTACTTCTCACCGGCCTGCGCAAACAATGCGTCCGCTTCCGCCCCGCTCTTGGTCTTGGCCTGGTCTGACAGTGCGATCCCCCAGTTGTTCAAGGCACCGTGCTTGTCGGGTTTGATCCGCAACGCCTCGGCGTACTTCTCACCGGCCTGCGCAAACAGCGCGTCCGCTTCCGCCCCGCTCCTGGTCTCGGCCTGGCCTGACAGTGCGTTCCCCCAGTTGAACAAGGCGTCGTGCATATCGGGTTTGATCCGCAACGCCTCGGCGTGCTTCTCGCCGGCCTGCGCAAACAGCGCGTCCGCTTCCGCCCCGCTCTTGGTTTTGGCCTGGTCTGACAAAGCAAGCCCCCATACTGTAAAAAGCCAGTGCTGTTCTTTCGTGCCCATGTTTTCGGCGAAGCTCAGGTCGTCAATTGCCCGGTCAAAACGCTCCTTTTCGATCTCTTCCCGGGCGAGGATGAGATAAGCCTGGCCCAACTTGGCACGGACTTCTTTGTTCTCCGTCTGCTCGATTTGCTCACGCAATTGGTCCAACCTGGGGCGAGACTTGGCTGCAGCGGCCATGGAGATTGCAATAGACAGCACGCTGTCCAGTGTAATTGATTCCGATCCTGGCGGAGCAGACTCCCCTGCTCCAGCTCTCGCTATGCGGTCTTGTGTTTCCAAGACCAGCTTCCGGGCGGCCTGAACTGGATCGTCTTGAGCGGGATCGTCCGGTTTCTGCGGGAACGCCAAAACGCGAGCAAGGTTGTGGGCGAGGGAATCCAGTGGATTCTTGACGATGAGCGGCAATTCGAGTTTCAGGCCCTCCAATACCAGTGCCCGCATGAAGGCATCGGCATCCAGGCCTTTGACCAGATAGGCTTCACGATAATAATCTTCGAGCAGCTTCATGGCCTCGTCACCCGGGTCCGAAGCAACATCGTTATGAACCCAGTAAAGGCGGTGCCGAAACTGCGGGAATCTTTCCGCAAGTTCCGTCAACACGGGATCGCAAGTGCCGCTGTAACCGACGACAATCAATATGCTGTCGGGCAAGGCGTCCTGGAAGACCGAGTTGAGGTGGTGACGCACACGGTTTAGTTCCTCCTCGGAGTTGGAGAGCCAGAGCCCATGCGCTTGACCATGGAGATAGACGACGGACCCGGACTGAAGTGCGCCGGCCTGGAATCCGGCACTGGCAGTGAGATCAAAAGAACGAACGCGTTGGGCGGTCATGGACAGCGCTTCGACCACTAGCGGGTCGAAATTTGTCGTGAGAATCTGGTTGATGTATCCGGCATCGACCAGCGTGGCGAGGAGCAAATGGGCCCAATTAATCCGGAGCCGTTTCGTGTCGGGATCTTCCGCTTTCTTAATAGCATCCCTTATAATTCGGGTTCTTTCCACCGGTGGGAGCTTGGCCATGAGATAGGCATATTCACTCTGGCCAGGCGGAGTTGGGCCCTCATCTTTAAGCAGCGGATGGGGGAGAAGCACGTCCTTGACCATCGGACCAGCTGTCGGGATGCCCGCCGAAGCGGAGAAACCGGCTCCGACCAGGAAAGTCACGCCCGGTTTTCGATCCGCCCGGTTTTCCCCACAGTGGAATTGAATCCATTTAGCAATCTCGCTGACTTCTACCATTCGTGGAGGTGGAGCCGCCGTAACAGTCATATTCAACTTCTCCGAGATCTTTAATGCAACTGATATGCAATATATGGTGTTATCCGCCAATTAGGCAAACGTAGTTTTTCCGTTTCGGCGGGTTTTTCCCAGATCGGCAGTAAAACCGGACTGGATACCTTGCCCCAGGAACCGTCTGGGTTTCGGAAGCAGACATAAAGATCGCCCCCGCCACCCTGGCCGCCGGGCCGCCTAGAATCAAAAATAACAAAACTCTCGTCATGCGCGACGCACGGATGGACACCCGCCGCCGGAGAATTAACTCCGCCACCGAGCATTTCCAGTCCCCCGTATTTGCCATCAACCAAACGGGAATGGCTCACCCCGACCGCTCCCCGCACACGTGTCGGTTCAGTAAAATGCCACACTCTCGGCAGCCAATAATAATTGCCCGCCAAATTCGCCCTTTTGAATACCACCCCCCAATAAATTCCTTGTTCGCATAACTTGCACCACATCATACCCCTACAATCCAACGAATATCCCGCTACCGTTTATGAGCCGCCATTCCGTGAATCGATCCCTGATAAGCGATTCACCAACCGCCTTATCGATAACCGATTATAAAAAACTGAACCAAAATGACGAATTTTGCTTGACAGAAATCAAATTAATCGGCACTTATAGAACCAGAAGTTGTTGAGAGGTAATGTGTTAAAAAGATGTTAATGAATTGGGGGAAATTGGTAAGTGATTGTTTTTCAATCGCCTGAATTTATGGCAAAAGCAGTGTTTGTGTGGACAACTTGCCGATTTTTCTTTGAGAAAGTTGCGTAATGCCGTCGCATACAACTTGTTAGGTTTTTGCACAATTGTGGAAAAAAGGGGGCGTCATTATGGGGCGGTCTGGCCGCTCCTTCAGGAGATTGACGGATGGAACCGACGCCGGCGCAGGTTTGGGAAAAGTGTCTTTCCCAAGTAGAAGAAAGAGTCAACCATCAAAGCTTTTGTACCTGGCTCAAGCCCACGCGGGCCCTCGGCTGGGAAGACGGCTCATTGCTGGTGGGTGTGCCCAACAGCTTCGTCGCCGACTGGCTTAAGTGCCACTATCACGACATACTTAACGACTCCCTGGCGGGCTTCACTTCGCCGCCACGGAAAGTGGCGTTTCGCATAGCCGGCAACGTTCCCCTTACTGAAGAAAGGATACCCGACCGGCACCATTTTTCACAAACACAAAGCGAGCCCTCGGAGCCCGCCGGTGAGAAACCGCCTGCGCTTTTTGACCCACGGTATACTTTTGACACCTTCGTGGTCGGTGAATCCAACGAATTTGCGCATGCCGCAGCCATGGCGGTCGCCGAATCGCCCGGTGAGACCCGGTTCAACCCGCTTTTCATATATGGCGGGGTTGGGTTGGGTAAAACACATCTCATTCGGGGAATCGGCCATCTCATTCGTGAAACCCGCCCGTCGATGCAGGTCATCTACGCTACGTCCGAGAAATTCACCAACGATTTTATCAATTCCCTGTCCACAAACACAACCTCGGAGTTCACTAATTTGTACCGCTCCGCTGATGTATTGCTGCTGGATGACATTCAATTTTTTACCGGCAAGGAATCGACGCAAGTGCAATTCTTTCATACCTTTAACGCCATACACCAAAACGGCAAGCAGATTGTCCTGACCTCCGATCGCCCTCCCCGGGATATCCGCGGGCTTGAGGAGCGCTTATTGTCTCGTTTCCAGTGGGGTCTGGTTACCGACATTCAGCCCCCCGACTTTGAAACACGCATGGCAATCTTAAAAAAGAAAATGCAGCCGGAGGAGGCTAGTATTCCCGATGATGTACTCGCGTATATCGCCTCCAATGTCCGCTCGAATATCCGTGAGTTGGAGGGGTCACTAATCCGCCTCTTGGCCTTTGCCTCATTCCGTAGCCAGGCCATCGATTTGCCGCTGGCGCAAAGCATTTTGAAAGATTCGCTTTCGTCAAAAGAAGAGACCGTCACGATTGATAGTATCATGTCCAAGGTTTCAAGCTACTTCAATGTGACTGAAGAAGTTCTGCAGTCTAAAAAGAAAACCCAGGAGGTCGCCCAGGCCCGCCAAATTGGCATGTATCTGGCGCGGACACTGACCCAGATGTCACTTAAAGCCATCGGCAGCCATTTTGGCGGCCGCGACCACTCTACCGTTATTCACTCGGTAAATCTCATCCGGGCGGCCCTTAAAGCCGACCCACATCTAAAATACAAAGTCGATTCGGTGATTAATATGCTCTATCACCCACCCGCGGTCTAGTCCTATCTGCCATCTTTGGGAGGTGAATAAGTTGTGATGAAAGTCTTTACGAACTCATTTGATTTGTTGATAAACCAGCCACGGTGGAAAACTAGGCCGTATTCCGTTAATTTTCAACACATTATCAACGCCGGAGATATGACCTGCGCGGCGGTAATATGTTGTTGGAGAATTAGTACCGGCCAAATGACTTATTTTTCACCACGATCCACACCCTTATTAATTTTACTTGTTTTTACTATTTTATATTTGCAATCTCTTTACATGGGGAAAGCTATCAGGGAAAAAGGGAAAATCCTTTCGCGGAGGCAATGAGGAGATGAAATTCGTCACATCCCGGCTAGAGCTGTCCGATCAGTTGCAGACTATCCTTTCCGTCATATCCAGTAAAACAACGCTGCCGATTCTGGCGAATGTATTGATTAAAGCGGAGGGGGAGACAATTGGTCTTTCGGCAACGGACCTTGACTTGTCTATTACGACGTCTTTATCGGGGAAGATTACCAAACCCGGCCAGACAACGGTGCATGCACGAACATTTGCAGAAATAGTCCGCGAATTACCGGGCGAGGAGATCACTTGCTCCGAACAGAATAACCGGCTGGAGATACGGACCGCCCGAGGCATTTATAAAATTTCCGGGATGGCCGCGGATGAATTTCCCCGATTGCCGGAGATAAAAGGTGCTGCCCAGACTAAGATTCCTGCGGATCAGTTGTCGGAAATGGTCAAGAAAACCGCGTATGCGGTTTCAGCCGATGAGACACGTCCGGCGCTTAACGGAATTTTGTGGCAGCCGAGCGAAGCCGGGATGCGGATGGTTGCCACCGACGGTCATCGGCTGGCGCGATATGCGGTACCCGAAAACCGCCTGACCGGAGTAAGCGAGGATCTTATCCTGCCCGCCAAAGCTCTGCAGTTGGTGACCAAGATGACTGCGGAAATGGAGAGCGAAATCGGCGTCACTTTCGGCGAGAAGAATATCGTCTTTAATTTTGGCGAAACAACCATTATCTCCCGGCTTATTGAAGGGCCATACCCGAGTTATGAGCAGGTAATCCCGGCTAACAACGACAAGGTTTTTACGATTGGCATTGATGAGTTGATGGGTGGCGTACGCCGAGTATCGATCCTTTCCAATTCACTAACTAGACAGGTTAAATTTTCTTTAACTAAAGACCTGCTGGAGCTTTCGGCCACCAATCAGGATGTCGGCGGGGAAGCCAAGGAAAAGATTCCCTGTGATTATAACGGTGATGATCTGGAAGTCGGGTATAATGCCGGCTACATCCTGGATATTCTTAAAAACCTCCAAAGTGAGAAAGTCGAGTTTTCCCTGTCGACGTCGATCGCCGCGGGTATTATCAAAGCCTGTGACGGCCCGGTTAAAGACAATTATCTTTGCCTGATCATGCCCTTGCGACTGGCGGAATAGCAAGAGCAACCATAAAAATTTTTACTGATGTAGTCTTCCCGTCGATGGTCATTCCGCTGGCCGCTTGCCAACGTACCCGTCAGGTGATCGAAATTACTTCCCGTTGACGTTAAATTTTATTTATTTTTGACCCAAACGACTTCAATCGAGGATCGCTTTTTTTATCGAAGCCGACAGGATCTTTGAAAATATAGGGCAGTTTGTCTCGTTGGGCGGCAAAGTCAATGCGATGCTTGCAGCGAGGAGTGATAACTATAGCCGCTTCTGCCGACACCGGATTGGTTTCGGAGTAGAGTTTTTCTTCGATAACTTGCTGGAAATCCTCATTGATCTCATAACCAATTGAGTGCCGGCCCAGGTTTTTCGCGGCGAGTGTGGTCGTGCCGCTGCCTAAAAATGGATCGACAATTGTATCGGCGACAAAGCTGAACATCTTAATTAACCTCCCGGGCAGCTCTTCGGGAAACATCGCCAGGTGTTTATCTTGTTTCTCACCGGGGAAATGCCAGTGTCCGGCGAAATACTTATTCCATTCCTCAATAGTCAATTTTGATTTTCCTTTGATCTTTTCGGCGGCTTTGGGAGCCGTGCCCGGTTTTTTGAAAATCAGGATAAACTCATAATCGAGTTTTAAGATGCCGTTGCGGGGGTAGGGGAACGAGCCCATGATCGTCGCGCCGCCGGTCGTGTGGCAGGTGGTCACCTTTTGCCAGATGATCGCCCCCATATAGTCAAAACCGACGGTTTCGCAGAACTTGATAATCTCCGTGCGGATGGGGATAACCTTGTATCGCCCGTAATACACGGCGCGGGCAAACTGGTCGCCGATGTTCACACACAACCGGCATCCCGGATACAAAATCCGCCAACACTCACGCCACACCAGATTGAGATTGTTGATATATTCTTCGTACGTATCATCAAATCCGATCTGCCCTTCGTTTCCATAGTCCTTCAACTGCCAGTACGGCGGCGAGGTGACCACCAGATGCACTGATGTGTCGCCGACCTCCGGCATCACCCGGGAATCGCCAATGATAATGTTATGGTTTGTTTTCATTCCCATACCGCCCCGTCAGGTGCCTCAATTATCTCATAAGGTGAAAATAAGGCGGATTATCGGGGAGTAGTCAACCGGCATCTCGCGTTCGCCGCAATTTGCTTGCGCCTTAAATTGACCGGCAGATAAACGGTCATGTCTTGCCGCCTTCGGTATCGACAAACCATCTGTCTTAAAGAAAAGAATCCAGCACCCATTCCACGGTCAGATATTCTCGCCCCCCGTACTGACTGAAATAGCCCTCTAGCTTGACCATGCCGACATTGGGCGCCAAATACATCACTTCGGTAGCCGTGAAGTCGCCAAAATCAAACTGCATTTGGTAGCAATAACACTGGTAGTCCCCGGCAGGGACGGAAACACTTTCATTTGTCGATAAAACGGTTATGGTCATATCAGTGTTATCGCAATAGGAATATGAATCACCGGCGGTCACGGGGTATTTATACAGGAGACATTGTTCGACAGTTGATTGATCGCCGTAGTATGTCCAGATGCCGTCGCCGCGTTCGGCTAATAAGCTATACCCGCCGACATAGCTGTCCCCGCCCTTATTGGGGCCCTCGTTAATACCCTCCCTAATAAACCATCGCTGGCCGGAAATGATTGTATCCCGAGTAATTACAAAGGTCACGGTGTCAATGTAATGGATGCCGCCGAGGGAATCATAATCGGTAACCGTACCGACCCACTGTTTCCCCAACTCCAGCGGCAAAATAGTCGACGGCACATGACAGCAAGGCTTATCTTCACCACAGCCGACCAGCAGAACGACCGCCAGGATGGCAATCATGCGCAGGTATCGCATTATCAATCCCCCTTCTTTCAATATCCAACATCCCAAAGATATTGCCTGGCGCGCCAAAGGCAACAGGTTTTATGCCACAGTCCGGCCGGCCGGGAAATATGGTATCTTTCACCAGGCCAACATTAACTGTTTTTTAGCTTTCTCTACTCCGTTGACAATGATCACCAACTGATGTTCCCCGGGATAGTGCGTGCGCGTCGACATATCGATGAAGGAGTGATTCCCGGTCAGTTTGTATTCACCCAGCTCATACGTATTTTCGGTAATCTTGAAAACCTTTTTGCCGATTTTGCCTTTGGCTTTAACGAAATATACGGCGTGTGGGCGGCAGATGTCCACATCTGCCCCTCGGTGAGGTTTCGGCCAACACTCCCTAAAGGGCAGGCCACCCCGCCGAGTTTCATTATGTTTCTTTGGCTCGTATAACTATTGAGGGTAAAAGGAAGGCTTCTTAAAGAAAGGAGGTCCTTATGAAGGCCGGTATTGTCTTCACGGGGACAGGGCCGATCCTGATTTTGACCACATACGGCTCACTGATCGATCCGGGATTTATTGAAAAACTCGCGGTGAAAGGCATCCAGAAATTTATTGCTTACGAACTTTCGGTGGAGCTGGTCAAGGAAAAGTATGGCGCCCAATTCGCGGTGGTTACCAACGACGTCAAGCAATCGGATGACCTCCGGGTGCTGGATTACAACGGGTATAACGTATTCTATAATTTCTCCTTCGCTGATATGGGCGAACCGATTACCTACGAGCCGTCGTGAAGGTACTCCACCGCATGCCGCGCGTATTTGATTTTCGTGCTCGGCGTACGTCCTCGTGCGCCGAGGAATTGTTTTGATCGATCCGATAACGTGCTCTATTTGTGTTTTGCGGCAAATCCGATCTAGCGAGTCTTGCGTTTCGGTGGTGCCATCAGTTCCTTGATCGCCTGAAAAATGATCCGAAATTGCGCGTCATATTTCTTGTCCAGGTTTTCAAGTTTACGTTTCAAATCCTCATGGCTGGCCAGCAGCTTACGCATACGTACAAATGCCCGCATGATTTCAATATTTGCGTGGATCGCTCGCGGACTGTTGAGCACGCTGGAAAGCATGGCCACTCCCTGCTCCGTAAACGCATACGGCGGATACCGCCGCCCGCCGCGGGAGTTTGAGGTGCCAAATTGGCACCTCAAGTTGTCGAATTCCGCCTTAGTCAGTTGAAACATAAAGTCTTGCGGAAATCGTTTGAGGTGCCGACGGACGGCCCGATTGAATTGTTTTGTTTCCACGCCATAGAGGGCGGCCAGGTCCGTATCGAGCATGACTTTCTCGCCGCGGATGAGCAGAATCGCCTGCTGGATGCGTTCGCTGGGGATTGGGATTTTGTTTTGGTCATGACAGCTTCGAATTTCGCCGAATCTTATCCTACAGCAAGCCGTGGGGCACCCGGGCATAATTTTCTCACCCCGCATGAGCAGAATTTCCTGCTCGATGCGCTTGATGGGGCGGCCCCGACTTTAATCAGGGTTTATAAGAGCGCAACATTCTTATAGCCCCGGGCTGAAGCCTGGACCATCTATGTTTTCCTTCGTGGTTTAAAGGGTCCTAGGAACTTAGGGCCGTTGAAATGAATCATGTGATCGGGGTTATCTGCTATCCAGACCTCGGTTTCCCAGGCCACATCACCGGCATACTTACGGAATGTCGGTAAATCAGGAAAAGCCGTCACATAAATGCGTTCCGCGGGGCAGTTTACTAACATTTTCTCCATTTCATAGTGACGTTTAGGCGAAACAGGCCCGTGAGTCGTAGTTGCTTCAACAAGAAATAGCCAATTTTTCTTTTCATCATATAACACAATGTCTGGAAGTTTGTCATGCTGAGTTATAATGATGTTCAGCTCGGCTAACTTAGCGGTTTCACAAATAACATGCTTCAAAGCGGTATCACCGACGTACAAGACGGTGGCACCTGGGGCGAATAGCGGTCCAAATTCCTTTATGACGTTTACTTGAAGTTTGTTATGTTGGCCAGGAGAGAGGTAAATTGTAGAACCATCCGTCAGCTTCAAAGGTACACGATGCCTTGCCCTGCTGCTTCGGTAAGCTTCTTTGAGTGCCCCGAATCGTTTTAGGAAACCTCTTACCGCTTTGTCAAAGCGTTTTGTTCCATAGGCTCTCAATACTTCAGCCATCTCCTCAGTAAGCGCATAAACCGTTTTTCCGCTATTTGTCGGCCTATCCGGATCATCGGGATTTCGATCAACAATTCTTGCCTGTTCAAACTGGTGTATTGTCTGCCTGCGGATGGTTTCACGGCTATTGGCCGCGTAATCTTTTTTATAGAAATCTCGCATGAAAGCCATGATATCCCAAATCCTCAGTAGCGGTCGCTGGGCATTTGACCAAGAATCTCTAGGCTTTATATTTGACAGCGCCAAAAGAGTCAGAGCTGATCTCTCATTTTGTTGAGCTCGTGGAAGGCCCAGCGAAGTTATAATTCTTGTAGCGTGGATTATTTTCCTTTTTCCCATTGTACTAACTCCATGAGGTATTTACTCACATGTTCAGAAACTCCTAAATGGCCTAAGACAAGTTCCTCCGTATCAGCATGACTTATGTTGGCCCTATCTTGTAGGGCCTTGCCGATGGCCATAATGGCATTCCAGTCAGGGAATCTGAGGGTGCGTATCTCATTAGCATTCACTTGAGTGCTACCACTAATTGCGCGGTAGTATCTATCAAAAAGTGCGGAATTAAAGAGTGCCGTAATGCCTAACACTTCTCCTTCACTTAAATCTTTATTAACATGCCAAACATAATTCAGATGATTTTCTAGTGCGATATACGATTGAGTGAAGTTAGCCTTCAACAGCGGGCCGGCTACGAGACGCCGCCGTTCTTCTTTTACAGTAAAACGCCTAAGCAATACGTAGTTGGCGGTTGGCAGAACTAAGTGACGAACTTCGGTATCGAATTGGAATGATGTAGGTTTATCGTTTTTGCTTACAGGCCACGATATTTTGTATGGATGAATATTATGCTGGGAAATGAGAGGTATTATTTTGCTCCCCTTGTGTGATTTCCTCAAGTATTTCTTTGCTCTAAAACTAACGACCGGCCCGGTTGATATCCTAAGATTCAGATCGGAGAACCGATTTGGCCATTTATCGACCAATTTCAATATGTCTACATCCGGGTAATTTTCTGGAATCCGTATGAAAGAGTTGCCGCATGTATTGTCGAGGATTAATTTCGAATCGAGAGTCTGCACGCTGGGGGAACCAACTGCATTAGGATTTAAAAGACGTGTGATTTTTACCGTCTTTGATTGAATGTTGGATTTTACCCAATAGGTTATGACGTTCTCCTGAAGTACATTCGACGATTTAAAAGCTTCGGAGCGGGATTCAAACAAGTGTACAAGTCTCAACGACATGCGGTCTATAAACCATCGACGGAATCCCCTAAAATACAATCCATTACAAAAACTCCGCGGGGTGATTGCCACCATCTGGCCTCCCTTACAGAGAAATTCAGCGGCCAACGCCATGAATAGCGAGTAAATGTTTGGTTGGCCGTGGATTACATGTTGCATAGCGCGCGAATAAGCAGAATTCCCGGCAACCTTAAAATATGGGGGGTTCATTATCACGAGGTCAAATTCTTCATCGTTTCCGACTTGGTCAAAAAAGTGTGGTGGTTTTTCGCATGAGGGATTAGAAAGTATAAAATCCCTATTTCGGATATCATATAATAATTTATGCCCACACTTTTGCAAAATACTTTGCCATTGTTTCAGGTTCTCGTTAAGGAGTCTGATAAGGCTTGAATCAGTCTCATAAAGAATGACAGTCAAATTGCGACGATTCTTACATGCTAAAACCCGCTGGCAAATCGCTGCCGTTAATGTACCTACACCAGCCCCCGGGTCTAATATATGGCAATCACTTGGCAGTCGTGTGAATAGAGATGCCATATATGAGGCAATTGGCAATGGAGTAAAAAACTGTCCTTTTTTCTTTCGCATTGCAATAGGCGTCTTTCCCTCGTGCCGGATGCGGAATTCATCGGAACGATGAAAATAAGTGTTCACTAGGACGCCGGATTTCCGGATCTCGCTCATGATGTTAGTTTTCTCCATAGAGAGAATGGCTTTGTTATTGTAATGAGTATTCCACAAAACCATTCTTAAGTGAGTGCTGAGCACCCACCCAACTCATATTTATTCTTCCGCTTTTGGTTTCTCTTCCACCACCTTAACCAAGCCCAACTCCTCCCGCACTTTGCGGTTAACTTCGGCCAGCGTATCCGGGTTGTCAAGTAAGAAACCCTTGGCGTTTTCGCGGCCCTGGCCGATGCGCAGGTCGCCGTAGGAATACCAGGTGCCGGATTTTTCGACGATCCCGATTGATGCCGCGTTGTCCAGCAGGTCACCGACCATTGAGATCCCTTCGCCGTAAATGATATCAAACTCGGCCTCTTTAAACGGCGGCGCCACTTTGTTCTTCACTACTCGCACCCGCGTGCGCGCACCCTTGACCTCGCCGGCGTCCTTGATCGTGGCGATCTTGCGGATATCCAGCCGCACCGAGGAATAAAATTTCAACGCGTTGCCGCCGGTGGTCGTTTCCGGGTTGCCGAACATCACGCCGATTTTCATGCGGATCTGGTTGATAAAAATCACGCTGGTCTTGCTCTTGGAAATCGTCCCGGTCAGCTTGCGCAGCGCCTGCGACATCAGCCGCGCCTGCAACCCCATCTGCGGGTCACCCATGTCGCCCTCGATTTCCGCGCGCGGCACCAATGCGGCCACCGAGTCGATGACTACCACATCCAGCGCGCCCGAGCGCACCAGCGTTTCGGTGATTTCCAGCGCCTGCTCCCCCGTGTCGGGTTGGGCGATCAGCAGATTTTCGATATCCACACCTAACTTGCGGGTATAGGCGGCGTCCATCGCGTGCTCGGCGTCGATGAACGCTACGTTTCCGCCATTTTTCTGCGCCTCGGCCACGATATGTAAGGCCAGCGTGGTTTTGCCCGATGATTCGGGGCCGTAAATTTCGATTACCCGGCCGCGCGGGATCCCCCCCACGCCCAACGCGCGGTCCAATGAAATTGAACCGGTGGAGATGACGGGGACATCCATGACGCTATCCGCGCCCAGGCGCATGATTGAACCCTTGCCGAATTGTCGTTCAATCTGCAGTACCGCGTGGTCTAGCGCCCGGCCTTTGTCTTCGGCAGACGTGGCTTTTGCGGGTGGTGTTGATGTTTTTAGCATAGTGCACCTCTTTATTTTTTAATTCTATTTTTCCAAGTTGATGGATTGCCAGACCGAATACCGCGCCCCCTGCGGCAAGAGCACGGATTTCATAATTTCTACCGAGGAAACAGTAAATGGCGTTGAGGAATACTGCGTACTCTCCGTGGCCTGCCGCAATTGGTCGTACGTCCCCGGTTGCCTGATGCGCCCTAGGGTGATATGCGGCGAGAAACGGCGTTTCTCTTTGGCAAATCCCAGCGGTTGCATGTTTCGGTCGATATCTTTGGCCAGCGCGGCCAGGTTTTCCACGCCGCCGGTTATCCCCACCCAAAATACTCGCGGCCGCTGAAAATTGGGAAACGCCCCAAAATCGCCCACCTGCACCTCGAATGGTTGATGACCATTGACCGCCTCGATGACACCTTCAGCCACCGCATCCAAGTCACTCTCCGGGACCTCGCCGAGAAATTTCATGGTAATATGCGCATTGCCCGGCGGGACCCATGAGACACCCCCGGTCAGCGGCCGAAAGGTATCCAAATGCGCCGCCAAATCATTCCTGACCGCGTCCGACAGATTAACCGCAATAAATATCCGCATTCGTCATACCTCTTCCAGCAGCCGTTTGCGCAGCAGGTTAAGCGCTGCTTGTGCAGCCCGCCGCCGGTTAATAACCCGTTCGCTGCCCAACAGGAGTTTCCGGCAAATTGTCTCGCCACCGCCGGCAACCGCGATATAGACCAACCCCACCGGTTTTTCCGGCGTTCCACCGCCCGGCCCGGCGATTCCGGTAACTGCAATCGCGAAATACGCGCCGGATTTGGTCTTTGCGCCCTCGGCCATTTGCCGCACAACTTGTTCGGAGACCGCGCCAAATTCCTCCAGAGTCTCCATTTTTACTCCCAGCAGATCAACCTTGGCCTCATTGGCGTAGGTAACATATCCGTGGGTGAAATACTCCGAACTGCCGGGAATATCGGTAATTCGCTGTGCAATCAAGCCGCCGGTGCATGATTCGGCAATCGCCAGTTTGGCGTTTTTCTCACCAAGCAGGGCGCCGATGTGAATCTCAATCGCTTCGTCGGTTTCCGAGTAAATGGCACTTCCCAGCACGGTGCGGATATCGGCTTTCCAGTTTTCGACGGCGCCGGCGGATTCTTCCCGTGAATCCAATGAAGCCGAGGCGCGAATTTTTACCCCCTGGTAGCCAGGCAAAAAGGCGACTTTGACCTGCGGGTGTTGATCCAGCACCGGTTTGACTATTTCGTAGAGTTTTGATTCCGGCACGCCGGTGGTGAAAAGCACGCCCCGTGCCGTGGTCGGTTTGGTCAGTGTGGCCAGGAAGGGCATAATAAAATCGGTGATCATCGGCCGCATCTCAGACGGCACCCCCGGCAGGGCGTAAAAATGCCGGCCGTTTTCCTCGATATGGATGCCCACGGCGGTGCCGACAGCATTCGGGACAGCTTGCGCGCCTTCTGGCAATAAGGCCTGTTCTTCGTTGATTTTATCCAACTTTCGGCCGCGCGCGGCAAAGAATGCCTCAAGTGATTTACGTGCTGTGGCATTAGGGGTCAGGGGCCGGTTGAAGGCCTTTACCAAAGCGGTGCGGGTGATATCATCGTGGGTCGGCCCCAGCCCGCCGGTGGCGATAACGATATCCGCCCGCCCCATGGCCTCTTTGATTGCCGTGGCGATGGCCGCCGGCTCATCGCCGACGGTAGTCTCCCGGCTCACCCGGCAATCGATCTCGGTCAGGTGCTCGCCGATAAAAGCGGCATTGGTGTTAACCGTATGCCCGGTGAGGATTTCATCACCGATAGTTACTATTTCCGCGGTCATCATTCTCCGAATCGTTGCGCTACGTTCGTCATCGATTCCCACAACCAAATTAACCGCCTCCCACCCAAAAAGCAAGCCGGGCCGGCCGGTTTCCACCCTTTGATATACTACGCTCGCTTAAGGGCGTATATCACTTTTTGGCAACTTTCGCTGGCCGGCGGACGTGAATTAGGTATGCTGCAGCGGACAAATAACACACAAAACGGGGGGTGAAATCATGTTGCGAACGAAGGCAGTCATCATATATGCCACATTGGTCCTGCTGGTGTTTTTTATCGGCGGCTGTAGCGATTCGGATTCGCCGACCGAGTCGGAAACTCCAGCGGTTTCGACCTGGGTTAAGACATACGGCGGAACGGGTTGGGAATATGGCAATGCGGTGGTCAACAGCCCGGACGGCGGATTTGTCATCGCGGGTGGCACGAGTTCCTTTGGGGCGGGGGCGTCCGATGTCTACTTGTTGAAAGTCGACGCCGAGGGTAATGTGGTTTGGGAGCGGTCATTCGGTGGTGCGGGTTCCGATGTGGCCAACGATCTGTGCGTCGGTCACGACGGCGGGTACATTATTGTCGGTACCACTCATTCGTTCGGCGCCGGGAACAGCGATATATTGTTGATCGGGACTGATTTTAGCGGCAGCAAACTCTGGCAGAAAACTTTCGGCGGTGACAAATATGAGAATGGGCATGCGGTAATCCCGACGGCCGATGGCGGATATGCCGTGGTGGGTTGGACCAGTTCTTTTGATGCTCAGCCGAATTCGGTTTATTTCATCAAGACCGATGCCAATGGTGAAGCCCAAGCGGAGAAAATATACGGGGTAGGCGGCGAGGTGGGCCATGACCTCATGCAGACCGCCGATAGCGGATTTGTCATCGTCGGTTCCACGGAATCTTTTGGCGTGGCCGATGACAACAACAACGCCTATGTCATCAAAACCGATAAATTTTACAACATCGAATGGGACAAGCCGTTCGGCGGCCTCGGCAATGACTTCGGTTACGCGGCGGTTTTGGATAACAACCGGATAATCGTCGCCGGCTGGACCGGGTCATATGGGGCGGTCGGTTATGATGCTTATCTTTTCAGTGTTGATTTAGCAGGAGATCTCCTCTGGGAAACGCAGTATGGCGGTTCTGGCTATGACGGGGCCAACGCGCTCACTATCACGACCGGCGGAGAGTACGTGGTCGTTGGCCATCGTGGCGACGAGGGCGATTCGTCCGGCGGGGGCTATGCCGCAAAGTTCAATTCCGGTGGCTCGTTGATCTGGGAGCGCGTCTATGGTGGTGTTTGTGAGAAGATTGAGGATATCATCGAAACCCCCGACCGCGGATTTTTACTGCTCTGTCCGCTCGACACGGGCGATTACTCGGATATTCGATTAATCAAAACGGACAGTTCGGGGAATATTTCCGATGAGGAACCGTAGGCCGGGATCAAAAAAATGGCTCGCCCGCCGCGAGTAGGACTAACCGCACCAAAATATTCGCATATAACCCGGCGGCGATATCATCGGAGACAATCCCCAGACCGCCGGGGAGAGACTCCAACTGCCGGGCCGGCGGGGGTTTGAGTACATCGAAGAAACGAAAGGCGAAAAAGGCGATAACGTATACCCACCAGATCGTCGGCAAGCCCATCAAAGCGACTAGCATACCGGCGAATTCATCGATCGTGATCCGCTTGGCGTCGTCCCCCCAGAATTTCTCCGCCCGGTCGGCGCAGAAGACCCCCAACGCAATTGCCCCCACGGTTACCGTCGAGAATACCCAGAACGGTGAGTTAGACGCCATGTACCAGCCCAAAAACGCCGGCAGGATCGATCCCCAGGTACCTGCGTACGGCCGCAAAAAACCGACGCCGAATCCGCTGGCCAGGAATAGTATGGGGTAATCGCTCTTACGCATCGGTTATTTCAGGACGTTTTTAAGCAGTCCGCCGTATTTGATCACATAATCCACGCCCGTACCGACGGTGATTATCGTAGTCAACAGGACCAGCCCGTCAAATGAATAGGTGATCGTGCTCCCCGGTTGTAGCCCCCACCCCACCAGGGTTTCAGGCCAGGCCGCCTCAAGATAGACGTAGAGGAGGATTACCGAGATGCTAAACATCTGCAAAAAGGTCTTCAACTTGGCCAAAAAGGTCGACAAAATTACCATCCCGCGGTAGGCCGCCAGCAGCCGGAAGCCGGTTATCACGAACTCCCTAGCGATGATTAGGGCCACCATCCAGGCCCGCACGTGCCCGGTGGCCACCAGCGCGATAAAGGCCGTGGAGGTCAGGATCTTGTCGGCCAACGGGTCCATGAACTTACCGAAACCGGTGGTGCGGCCCAGCCGCCGCGCCAGATACCCGTCACCAAGGTCGGTCAACGCCGCGATGGCGAAAATAATCAGGCCGACCAGCTTGGCCGTCGGATCGTCCAACAGAAAGATGATCATAAAAACCGGGGAGAGAATTATGCGGGAGATCGTCAATTTGTTTGGCAGGTTCATCGTTTTCACCCGGGCCGGCTGTTTTTCACAGCGCGCACATTTTACGGGAGTTGCGGGTAAATGTCAATTGGCCATTGGTTTCCGGGCCGAGTTTTTACATCAAGCCGACAAGCTGTCGAAGTCGAGGGCGAGATCATGGGACGCCCGACATGAAAGGCTGGTCGATGGGCGGTAACAATTGCGGTTCGGTCAGATGACGCCCTTATTGCGCAGTGCGATCTGGCGCTGGTAGATAAACTGCATCAGCCTGTGGCGAGTGGCCTGTGAAAGCATCACAATATTGCCGGGGAGTTTTTCGATATGCTCCTTACCCCACCCGGCGGTGATTTCTTCGAGGTCACGAAAATCCACGCCGATATTTGTGTTGAATTTGTGTTCCAGCGGTTGTGACCGACGCCAGACAACACATCCGGTGATGGCTCCCAGGAGGGGCCAATTGACATTTTGTGGCTTGATAATCAGGTAATCACCGATTTGGGGCGGGTCATCGGCGGCCAGTAACACACCACCGGCGGAGATATCATGAATCGTACCGTCCGATTCCTCGCTGACCACCTCGGCTTCCACGTCATCTGTTTTTGGCAGGCAAACCAGGCGCCAGCGGCATGCCGCCAGCCAGTCCACCCGTACATAACGCCGCCGTTGATTACGTTCGATGGAGTGCGGCAGGGCAAGTTTCATCAGTGGCTGTTGACCGGCGATCTTCTCGGTAACCTTGGTGATAAAACCCCATATGGCATCGGCGCGGGTTATCGTAACCTCCACCGTATCCCCGACCATTAGAATACCGCCGCCTTCAAGGGCGGTCGGGTATTCAATAACGACCGCCTTTTTGGTATGCTCAATGACTCGCGACAGGAACGTAAACTTGTTCCCGTCCCGCTCTACCTGAAGATGCAGCTTTTCCCGGAGTTCAAGCTTCATTTGTGGCTTGGGTGTACTTATATTAGATCCGGCCATGTTTTTCACCTGAAATACCAGTCCGCAATATCCCCGCCCCACAATAAGTAATATCGGCCAGTCTCAGAATCGCTGAATGCCACAGATCGGCGTGTGTCACAACCACTTGGACGTCCATGTCGGGTAGCGGACCATTTGTGGGTGAACTGGTCCGGCGAGCAGCATGTAAACCATTTCATGACAGGGGCGGCATATTCCACGGCTAGTTTTCTTTTGCATCGCCGATCATAACAATAGATATTGGCTTTTCGCTGTTGGGCGGGGATGGATCAGACCGAGAGATTTGTGATGGGCAGCAGAAAATGGTATCGCATCGGCGCGCTGGTTACTGCGGCAGGGGTGGTTGCCGCCTCATCCTGGCCCTCTCTCTCGGTCTCCACGCTCGGCTGGTCGTTCGAGGACAAGCTGCAACACATGGCAGTCTACGCGCTGCTGGCCTACCTGGCTTTTCGCGGCTGGGCCCCGGTTAATGGTCGTCGGACGGCCCCCTGGCTGATTCTGGTGATTCTGGCCTGTTTTGCCGGCGCCGATGAGTATCACCAGCGCTGGATCCCCGGCCGGTACGTGGAATGGGGGGATTTCCTCGCCGACGGGGTCGGGGTCCTGGTCGGGTTCCTGGTGGCTGCATGGCAAAATCACCGGCGTCACCGTCGCGCCGCCGTTGAACCATCCGCGCCCCCGGATCGATCATCCACCCGGTGAGCCCCGTTATTCCGGGCCGGTAAAGTACTACAGTCGGGTTGTTTTCATGTCCTAAAGACCCGCAGATATCTTTCAGCCCGGAAAGAAGAATATTCGGCAGTTGATTCCCGTATCTTTTTTGTTGTTTATTATCAAGAACGGGTGGAAAGTCGGAGGTGATTTCATGGGGTTGCCGGATGCCATAAAAGAGATTTTAATCGCCCTGGGTGAAGACCCCCAGCGGGAGGGTTTGCGAAAAACCCCCGCCCGCGTCGCCGAATCACTGCAATATATCACCGGTGGGTCGCGCGAAGATCCTGAAAAAATCCTCGGCGAATCGGTGCTTGCCGCCGAGCACAAAAGCATGGTGGTGGTCAAGGACATCGATTTTTTCAGCATGTGTGAGCATCACCTGCTGCCGTTTTTCGGCAAGTGCCATATTGCCTATATTCCTGATGAACGGATTGTCGGGCTCTCCAAGCTGGCCCAGCTGGTCGACATTTTCGCCCGGCGGCTGCAGGTACAGGAACGGATGACCTGGCAGATCGCGGAGACCATCCAGAAAGTCGTCCGCCCGGTCGGTGTCGGTGTGATTGCTGAGGCCGAACATTTGTGCATGCAAATGCGCGGCGTAAAAAAAGAAAACTCGGTCGTGGTGACCTCGACGATGCTGGGTGAGTTTCTCGGTAACGCCGCCACGCGGGCGGAATTCCTGGCGATCGTGCGCCGGCCGCGCCCGGCCTAAGCATCAATTCGACTTGGTCTCCGGCGGATTACTACGTATACTGGCCCCCGTCCGCATGGGGCGGAATCGGGAGTGGTTTGGAAAAGGGAGCGTTATGCCGGTAAAATCCGATAGATGGATCCGCAAGATGGCCCGCGAACACAAGATGATCGAACCATTTGCCGATGAGCAGGTCCGCGACGGGGTGATCTCCTACGGCGTCTCTTCGTACGGGTACGATATGAGAATCGCCGATGAGTTCCGCATCTTTACCAATATCAACTCGACCATTGTCGATCCCAAGAAATTCGACCCGACCTCGCTGGTCGATTTCAAGGGTGATGTCTGCGTTATTCCCCCCAATTCGTTCGCCCTGGCCCGGTCGGTGGAGTATTTCCGTATCCCACGTAGCGTAATCACGATTTGCCTGGGCAAATCCACCTATGCCCGCTGTGGAATTATCGTCAATGTCACCCCGTTTGAACCGGAGTGGGAGGGTTTTGTCACCCTCGAGGTCTCCAACACCACCCCGCTGCCCGCGCGCATCTATGCCAACGAGGGCATCGCCCAGGTGTTGTTCCTCGAATCCGATGAAATCTGCGAAACATCATACGCCGACAAAAAAGGCAAATACCAGGCGCAACAGGGGGTAACCCTGCCCAAACTATAACCCCCACGGGAATTCGACGTAACAACCTCGTCATCGCGAGGAGCGGAGCGACGCGGCGATCTCATAATCGGTAACATCTCGCTCAGATCCTATGCCCGCCGCCCGAAATCTTAAATATGGACCAGCGTTTTATCAGAAATTTCTCGATTATCGCCCATATCGACCATGGGAAATCGACGCTAGCCGACCGGCTTTTGGAGATGACCGGCACGGTCGAGCCCCGGCGGATGCGCAAGCAGGTCCTCGATGATATGGACCTCGAACGCGAACGCGGGATTACCATTAAGTCACACCCGATCCGCATTGCGTATAATGCGGCTGACGGGCAGGAATATGGCTTGAATTTAATCGATACTCCCGGACATGTGGATTTTACTTATGAAGTCTCGCGCGCGCTGGCGGCCTGCGAGGGCGCGATCCTGATCGTCGATGCCTCCCAGGGGGTGCAGGCGCAGACCGTGGCCAACGCCTTGCTGGCTTTGGATAACGAGTTGGCCATTATCCCCGTGTTGAACAAAATCGATCTTCCCGCCGCCGATGTCGACAACGCTACCGCCGAGGTAGTCGAACTTCTGGGTTGTGCTGCCGATGAGGTAATTCCGATCTCGGCGAAGAGTGGGGAAAATGTCCAAGCGGTGTTCGAGGCGATTATCGAACGGGTCCCGCCGCCGTCGGGCGACCCCGGCGCCGATTTTCGGGCGCTGATTTTCGATTCGCAATACGATAATTATCACGGCGCCATTGCCTATGTCCGCGTGGTTGACGGCGAAATCAAACCCGGTGATCAAGTTACCTTTTGCTCGCACCGCAAAGAATACGAAGTAGACAACCTCGGTTACCTGCGGCTGAACCGGCAATCGCAAAAGCGGCTCGGCGCCGGGGAGGTGGGTTACATCGCCGCGCATATCAAGGACATCAAAAGCGCGCGCGTCGGGGACACGATCATTCAGGCCGGGTCGAAAAATATCGAACCGCTGCCCGGTTTTTATGATATCAAGCCGATGGTCTTTTCGGGGATGTATCCCGCCGCCGCCGAGGGGTATAATCAATTGCGCACCGCGCTGCAAAAACTGCAACTCAACGATGCGTCGTTATCGTTTGTGCCGGAACAATCCGCCGCGCTGGGGTTCGGCTTTCGCTGTGGTTTTTTGGGTTTGTTGCATCTGGAAATCGTGCGCGAACGCTTGTCACGTGAATTCGATCAGGAGATCATCGCCTCGGTGCCTAATGTTGAATATCAGATCACGTTCAAGGACGGTACGGTCCAGAGAATCGCCAACCCGGCGAAAGTCCCCGACAGCAGCAAAAGACAACAGATCGCCGAACCGTTTGTCCGCGCGCGGATCGTGGTGCCCGCCGAGTATGTCGGCACGGTGATGACCATGACCACCGCCCGGCGCGGTGAGTATCTCAACACCGAATACCCCACGACCTCGCGGGCGATGATGATCTTCGATATTCCGCTGGCGGAAATCATCTTCGATTTTTACGATAAATTAAAATCGATCACGCGCGGGTACGGTTCGCTCGACTATGATTTCCTCGAATTCCGTCCGCAACCGTTGGCCAAGCTGGAAATCATGCTGGACGGCGAACCGGTGGATGCGCTCTCGGCAATTGTCCCGCGCAAAGACGCCTATCGGATTGGCCGCGCGCGTTGCGAGATGTTAAAAGAAACAATTCCGCGGCAACTATATGAAGTAATCATCCAGGCGGCAGTCGGGCGCAAGCCGATCGCGCGGGAAACAGTCAAACCATTACGCAAGGATGTCATCGCCCGGCTGTACGGCGGTGATATTACGCGCAAGCGCAAGCTTCTCGAAAAACAAAAGATCGGCAAGAAGCGCATGAAACGCATCGGCCACGTCGAGGTCCCCGCCGAGGCCTTCCTCTCCATCCTCCGCATCGGGGAGAAGTAGCATCGTCAACCCGTTTTTAGTTGTATTATCGTTCTGTCATTCCCGCGCAGGCGGGCAGGTGGATTCACATTTGAAGTGCAACACATGATCGCAAAATAGTTCCGCTGGTGTTCGGAAGTCCAGGCATTTTCGCGGTGTATTGTTGTATGCTCGGATGAGTTCGGTGAATCGTCTGTTG
>SDBS01001737.1_pt1 | contig 22031 bp, 7 predicted proteins | sample 2277091 | NCBI WGS metagenome assembly SDBS01 (sample SAMN10404972, study PRJNA504765) | marine sediment metagenome | isolation source: marine sediment core GS10_PC15, 163 cmbsf | place: Arctic Ocean: Southern Knipovich Ridge | collected 2010
AGATACCGTAGAGCGGGTCTCCGGGATCCCCCTCACAATAAAGCTGCAACCCCTCGATCGTCAGATTACCGACCTGGACATCGATGCAGTGGTCCCCGGAGACCTCGAGGCGGTAGGCCTGGTCGGACCAGGTGCCGGAGTGGCGCTGGCTCGATCCACGCATCCCGGCAGCCGTCGGCGCCACGATGCGAATGTCATTCTTGGGCGAGGTCACCCACTCGTCGACGAGCACTCTCTCGGTGTCCCAGCCGCCATAGCACACGATCTCGAGGCTGCGGTTTGCCGCAACGAGGTCGAATGTCTCGAGGTAGCCGTACCAGCCGGCATAGTCGATAGCCTCCTCGAGGGACCAGAACGGAGGCTCGATGGAGGTCGCGACGGCGCCGGTCACGTCGGCCGGCGGCAGACCAAGGACATCGGTCACCGTGCAGTGGCGGTCGTCGGCACAGCGCACGATGAACACCGGCTCCAGACCGTCGAGCTTCACCTTGTCGCCGCGGTCCGGTCCCTCCGGCAGATCCGTGGCAAAGGTCGCGACCCCGGCCGCGATGTCGACCCCGATCGTCGCCGGCAGCATGTTGCCAACCCCGACGCGTACCGAGTAGACCACCGGGATGGCCTCACGATCGTTGTCGCCGATGGTCACCTCGGTCGTGCCCGGTGTGCCGAGATCTACCCCGACCGGGTCGTACAGCTCGACCTGGAAGGTCTCGTCGCTTTCCTGATCACCATCATTGATGATCGGGACCACGGCGGTCTGCTGGGTGATCCCCGGGTTGAAGACGAGAATGTCATCAGTGTGCTGATAGTCGACATCGGCCTCGGCGCTGTCCGCCACCGTGCGCCAGCCGACGCTGACCATGGTCGTCGGCGCCTCCGACAGGCTGACGGTCAGCGACACCTCGCCAGCACCCTCGTCGACCGCGTATGCAGCCTGTTGGAATGCGGCGGTGATGGCCTGCGCCGCCGGCAGTGTACCGACGCGCACAGTGGTCGTGAGGCCGGTGGCGTCGGTCGCCGCGACCACGACCAGGTCGCCCTCGGCACCTCCGGTGATCTCCACGTCGAACCCCTCCCCGGAGGCCACCAGACGCGTGTCAGTGAAGACCTCGGACCACAGACCGGCGGCCTGTCGCCACGACCCGAGCTCGATGGTCAACGGCCCATCCGGATCGGTGATCTCTCCCGCCGGCGCCACGAGGTGATAGCCACCGCCGTAGTAGACCAGATCGCCGCTTTCCAGGCCAACGGCCGGCGCGCCCGGGATCAACGGCAGCGTCCACACCCGCGCTTCAGCCGCCTGCCAGTCGGGGTGGCCGTCCTCGACGACCATCCAGATCTCGTCACCGACCGCCCCGGCGACCGCCACCGGGTCGAATTCGTATCCAAAGCCGTTACAGAAGCCGCACGGGGCGGGCGTCACCACGAGTGGGTAGGGTCCGAAGCCCGGGGTGCTACGGTTTTCGACGAACGCGAGCTCGATCCCGTCGAAATCCAAGAGGGGGTACTTACAGCGCCAGTCCTCATCTCCCTTCATCAGGAGACACTCACCGTTTGTCTCAATCGTATAGGCGCCACGCTCAGTCGTCCGCGAGATGTATGCGGTGTGGATCTCCGGCGGCCCGTCGTTGACCGGAAGCGGGTCGAGGCTCGCCGTGGCCTCGTGGCCGGCGCCGTCAACCGCGGTCAGCCCGAGGATCGTGCCGGAAGGCGCCGCAACCGCCGTCTCGGCAAAGCCGCCGTCGCCCGTCACCGCCAACGGCACCTGCACCGCCGGCTGCGCGGGATCAACGAGGAAAGCCTGATCCAATGCACACTCTTCGGTGATCGCCCCTACCTGTCCCGAAACCCAGAACGACCGGTTATGGACGTCGGTCAAAATGCGGGTTGCATCGACCACTGGCGGCACGAGATCGGGCAGCGACCCGAGAACCACCGTTGTCTCGCGCGGGTTGGGGTGAGTATCCGTAGCCCTGAGGGAGAATCCGTCGCCGCAGGAGCCCGTCACCACCATGAAAAAGGAGCCATCGGCCGCGGCCGTGTCCAGCCACCAGGTATCGGTGACAGTGTTCAGGACCTTGATATCGACGGGCTGGTTGGGGTCGGTAATCGCCCCGGGACTACCCGTGAGCAGGGTGTGACCCTGCTGGCCAACGGAGAAACCGATGAGCCCCGGGTCGATCGCCGGCGGCTCGCGGTTGAAGAGTGCGAGGGTGGAACCCGCTTCCACCGAGACCTGCCCGAAGTCGTCGAGGTCATCGATCTGCACAAATGCCCAACCTCGCACGGCGACGCTATCGAACCGATACACGCCCTGCCACGAATCACCTTCCGCAACGTCGGCGCCCGCCTCGAGGGTGACCGCTCGACCATCCGCCGCATCGACTCGCCAGGTTCCCTTGTCCTTGCCGTCCGGACCGACGATCTGTACCCAATGGCCGACGAAGAACTCCGGGACTTCATCGGGGCGGTCGGTCACCAGAACAGTTCCCCCACTCAAGAGAGCCGCCGTACCACCACCCAGGGCGGGAAGCAGCGTCTTTTCAACAACGACTCCACGACCATCAACCACGAGATCGCCATAGGTAGAGTCCGCCCCCGCCAAGTAGACGGTGCCCGCGCCGCCCTCGCGGCCGAACTCGCCGCCGGTCGCCGTGAGTCCTTCCTCAATGGCCGGATCGACAGAGTCCGAAATGACCGCAATCGCCCCTCCGCCACCGCTGCCGTACCAGATCCCTGATCCGCTTGAACCGTTCGCATGAACAGACCCGCCCCCCAGCACGCTGTCAGCGATGATCAGAACTGAACCGCCGGCACCGCCGCGGCGGTCGCCATGGGGTAAATCCCCTCCGTCGGCCCGGATTGCACCGTTGAGGTCGAGAGAGCCTGCCTCGACCGTCACAACCCCGCCTCCTCGAGCACCAAAGCTGGCTGTCATCCCACCGGCGCCGAACTCGCGCGGGCGGGTGACACTGCCGTAGGTATCTCCGGGCCGGGTCGAGCCGACACCACCGTGACCGAGGTGGCTTCCTCCGCTCGCCGAGTCCTCAGGAATCTCTGCCCCTGGATAGCTCGTCTCCGGAGCATAGCCGCGTCCGCTGACATCGATCGAGGCGCCGCAGGCGATCTCCACCGCGCCTGGCGTCGTGATGGTCAGCGGCTGTAGATCCGGGGTCGTCAGCGTTGCCCCCTTGAGAAGCCTCAGGGACGAGGGCTTCAGCGCCGAGGTCGCTGTAAAAGTGCCACCTGAAAGCACCAATTCGTCACCCGTGTGATCCCACGTGATTTCCTGACTGTCCCGCAGAATCGTCCCACCGAGGCAGACGAGCGCAATCTGCGCCACGCCGGTGTTCCCGGCGTAGTCGCGTGCGGTGATCCGGAAGGAGACGGAATCACCCGGTTGGGCATCGGCCGGAGAGATCCAATCGTACTCTCCCGCCAAGTGGTCGGCGTCAACGGGTTCCTCCGTGACAACCTCTTGGCCGTTAATCCACATCGAGTAATGCTGAATCTGATCGTCATCCCCGATCTCGAAGTTGATTGTCATCGTCATATCGGACACGAAACCGTCGCCCGTCCTCGGGCAATCGAACGAGATTTGGGGCGAATCCTCGCCCCCGAGGGGCATCACTGTGATGGATCCCGACGCGGTGGCGGAATTGCCGGTGGGATCCCTCGCCGAAAACGTCCAGGTCAAATCGGCGACCTCGTCCGATTCCGGGACCTGCCACTCGGCGGTGGCTCGCGCCGTCCAGGACTCACCAGGCAACAAAATCGAACTGAGAGTCACAGAAACCTGTTCGCCCTCAATATCCAGGGCAAGGGTGTCCCCGACAACATCGTCCGCGAGGTCGATCGCGAATTCGACGATCTCGCCGGCGCTGAAGATCGCGCCGTTCTCGGGCGCGACCACGTTCACAACCGGCGCAATCTCATCCGCTCGTACCGAGACCGTTGCTGGTACCAGTGGGGTCCGCTGGCCGAGGCTGTCCTCGAGCTCGCAGCTAACGGTGACTTGCGTGCCGGCCGCCGCGTCCACCGGGACCCGCAGGGTCGCGCCCGCGTCGTCGCTGGTGCCGTCAAACGGCAGCGTCCACTGGCCGGCGGCGGCGCCGGTGGCGGTCACGTGCGCCGCGCGCAGGCCGTGGTCGTCATCCGCCGTGACCGTAAAGGCGAGCACATGATTGGGGTAGATGCCGTCCGTGTGATCGAGCGAGAGAGCTCCGGTGGGTGGTTGGTCGTCCACCAGCGCAACCAGGTGCGACGCCACCGGGGACAGATTTCCCGACACGTCCTCAGCCTGTGCGGAGACGGTCACCTCGGGCACGCCGGTGGGAGCGATCACCTCGCGCCGGTACTCACCGCTGACATCGAGGACGGCCGCACCCGGCACTCCTGCGAAGGTGAGGACCACGGTCCTCAGGGCGTCGTTCGAGGTCACCACCGCTCTCAAGATCAGCGGACGCCCCTCGAGACCAGTCCAGACGTCAGCGTCGACGGTGACGCCCTCCGGCGGCAACAGAACCGCCACCGGTGGCACGGCGTCGCGAACGCGGAAGATCCAGGTGTAGGGCTCTGGAACCGGAATGCCCGCAGCATCTGTGACGCCGTCGATGACGACGGTGTAGAAGGTGTCGAGCTCGAGGGCGGTCGTCGGACGGATGCGGATGTCGAAGCCCTCGCGTTGCAGGTCGAGGACGGTCTCCACTGGCTGGTCGCCGGCATCGAGGAGCTGTACAGTCGACTCGTTCACCGACTCGGGATCCATCGACTCGGAGAAGCTGGCGATCGGCACGGCATCGGGGCCGACCGGTGTCCGCCCATCAGGATCGTCGCCGGGACTGACACCCAGTACTTCGGGCGGCACGGTGTCGCGGGTGCGGAAGGTCGAGTGGAAGTCGAAGGCCGGGCCGCGTCCGGCGAGATCTTCGACCGATTGCAACACATCGATCAGGTAGAGCTGCTCGCTCTCGATCGGGGCGTGCGACAGGGTGACGCGAGTGAAGGCCACGAGCTGTCCGTCACCGTCCGGATCCGGCTGGTCTTCGATCGTCCGCGTCGTGGAAACGAGATCGCCGGACCCCTGCTCGCGCAGCTTGATGCGGTCACCGGTCAGCGTCTCCCACCGCATGAGCTCGGAGAAGTCGATCACCACCTCGACATCGGTGTCGGCGTCCTGCGCTCCGTTCGCCGGCACGGTGCCGGCCACCCACGGGTTGGTCTCGTCGAGCAGGAGATCACCGATGTGAACGAGGTCGGCGCCAACGACGATGTCGCGCAGCGTGTGCCGCCCGGACCCGTTGGCCGCGTACGCCTCGAGCCGGTAGGTCTGGCCGGCCGGCAACGCTGAGAAGACGAAGACGCCGTCGCCATCCGAGACCGTCTGGAAGGTCCGGTTGCCGAAGATCATCTTGATCAGAGCACCTTCCGAGGGGTCGCCTGCGGGATCGAGGACGCGGCCATCGGCCGACGCCACCGACTCGGCGGTAATCAAAACCTCGATGACGGTTCCGTGATCGCTCTGGACGATCTCGAACTCGGCCGACCCGCCGGTGGTGTTCAGACCTTCTCTCTTCGATGCGGAAACACTGTAATCACCGACGCCGAGCCCCGCGATCTGAGCGATGGTCCCGTCGGCGCCGGTCGTCGAGACGACCTCGCGCGATCCGTAGAAGCCGCTGCCCGTGATTCGCACCTCGGCGTCCTCGAGCGACTCACCGTCTCGAGTGACGGTCACCGCCACCGCGGCTCGACCCACCAGCTCGAGCTCGACCACCTCGTTCTCGGGCGGGTTCGACATCCACCGTTCGGCCACGGCACCGAGCGCGGTCGTGAACTGGTGGCCAAGGATCTGATCGACGCCGGCGCTCGAGCAGCCGCCAAGACAGGCTCCGACCTGATAGCGGTCCGCCACCACACCGGCAATGGTCGGTGCGGTCCCGATCAAGAGGTGCTCGACCTTCGGAGAGGAACCGCTCGGTTCGCGGAAGTGGGAAAGGCTCGACTGATGGAAGACCACTGTGGGCTCTTCACCTTCGATGTCGGCGCCGAGCGGATCGAGGACCCGCACCGCCACCTCGGCGGTCGTCGGCAGCTGGAGATCCGCAACGATGGTCGGGGAGCTCACCGGATTGACCGAAACCGAGGCCTCGACAAAGAGCGGGGAGTTGGGGTCGAAGGCCGTTACCAGGGCGGTGCCTGCCGGCACACCGTCGAATACGAAGCTGCCGTCCGCCGCCGAGAAGGTAGTCCACTCGCGCTCGTAGCTCTGTACCTGGCCGTTCTGGTTCAGGATGACCGAGGTTCGGAGCCGGACGTGGGCGCTGGCCACCGGCAGCTCGTCCTGATCGCGGAGCACGCCCTCGAGCCGCCCCATCGGCGACAGCGACACATCGAGCACCGCGTCGCGGCCGCAGGTCTCACCGTAGCCCGGGTCCGAGGCGTCACAGAGCCTGGCGTTGGCCGAGATCCCGCCCCGGTTGCTGGCCGCGTCGAAGGCCCGCACCTGGTAGTCGCGGCCGACCGGGATGTCGGAGAAGGCATAGGCGCCGTCGTCGCCGGTCGTTTCCGTCGTCAAGTACTCGAAGTACCAGCTCACGCGGCGGAAGAGCTGAACCGTCGCCGACGGCGCCGGCTCGCCGGTTTCCGGGAACGACACCCGGCCGGTCACGGTGCCGGTCGGGTGGAGGCACAGCGGTTCTGCAAGAGTAGTGATCTCGCCGGATGGGCCGAGGCTCACCGGTTCGTATGCCGAGCCGTGGAGCGCCGAGGTGGCGGACAGCGTCCAGCCACCAACCATTCGACCGGCAAACTCAAAATGGGCGCGGTCGTCTTCGCCGAGGGTCACGTCGAGGACACCGTCGTCGAGGTCGCCGATCTCGAGATCCGGATCGGAGATGAAGGGCCGCGGCACGCCGTAGGGCCGCAAGGTGATACGGACCTGCGAACCGGCCTTCAAGAGCTTCGTGTCGAAGCAAAGGGCGACCTCGCCCTCGATGGACGCTCGGCCACGAAGCCTGAGCTCCAAATCGTCGATCACCTGGCCGGCGCCGACCGTGCCATCTAGCCACGCGACACCGTAGGCGGGATGGTGGACGCGGAGGCTGAACGAACCGAGGGGCACGAGCTCAAAGAGGAAGGCGCCGTCGTCAAGCGTCGTGAGCTGAGATTGTGAAATGAGGCCCCCAGAGGTTCCCTCGACCCACAGCTCGACGACCGCGTCCTTCACCGCCTCAACACCGCCCGGATCAGGCCAGACAACCCGGCCGCCGACAGTGCCGGGCGCCTCGAAATCGATGATCAGCTCGTGATCTCCTGTGTCGTCGAGCCACTCCGACGCCGTCACCGGGCCGTAGAAACCGCTCGACGCAACCGCCACCAGCGACCCGACGTTTGTCGGCAGGTTCTCTACCCGGCAGGAATAATCATCCTCGAGCTCGCACTCGGTCCAACCATCCTCGGGAAGCTGGCCGATACGTCCCGTCGATGTCACACCTGGCACTCGATAGCTGATCGGCGTCATCGGCACCGACGAGCCGTCACCCGTGGTGTCGCCGACAACCCTGATTGTGGCGCCGACCAGGCCACCTAGGATGATGTTGGTCGAGGCATGATGTCCCGGATACAGCACCGTCGCGCGGCCTCGGGCGAGCCGGCCACCCACCTTCACCAGCACCTCGTGGGCGCCGGGCGCCACGTCCTCGATGAGCACGCTACCGTCGCCGCCTGTGAGACCGCCGAGCGCGGCGCCGAACCGGCCGATCGCCACATCGGCGCCTGCCTCGGGCTCGCCGTTCCTGTCCGCGACGTTGACGGTCACCGAACCGAGGCCCTGGTCTTCCCGCAGGATGAAGTCGATCACCAGGACCTGGCCGTCGGCGGTGAGGTCCACCTCGCGTGTGGTCGACGCGGCGGTCACCGGGTCCCAGATCTCGAGGCGGATCCTCCCGAGCGGCAGGTTGGCGAGCTCGTAGCGGCCGTCTCCGCCGGTGAGGGCAAACACGCCCTGGTCACGCGCTACCACGTAGGCGCCCGTCACCGGCTCCTCACTGCCAGCCGCCGCCAGCATCACCGTTCCGACGATGCTGCCGGTGGCGCCCGGCCGGATCACCATCTCGACGGTGGTGGTGGCGTCACCCAAAAGATCGGCGACCACCTCGCCCACGAACCGTCCGAGGGTGGGGCTCCATGCCTTGAAGCGGGCGACGCCGGGCGGCACGTCGGCCATCGAAAAGGCGCCGTCACCGTCGGTTGCCGCCACGTGGGTCGGGCCCGAGAAGCCGGCCGGAATCACGTAGACATCGAGGCCCGAAACCGGCTCCGCCGTCTCACCGTCGATCACCGAGCCCTCGACCTGGGCCAGCGGCTGGCTGAACTCTTGCAGCACGAGCTCGACCGTCGCCTCGGCTCCGGGCGCAGTGATCTGGGTCGTGGCAAAGGTGTATGCCTGGCCGTCCCTCGCCAACACCTGCACCGGTCCCACCGGCAAATCCTCGAGCCGGAAGCTCCCCGAGGCATCGGGCACCGTTTGCGCGCCCTCGGATGGGTTGGTGATCGATCGGGCGATCACCAGCGGGTCGTCGAGCGGTGATCCGTCCGCCTTTCGCAACGAACCGATGACATCGCCACGGCCGACCATCGCCAGGGTCAGCGATCGAATCTGGTTGTCGCCCGGTAGCCGCGCCACCAGCCGCGTCTCGTGGCCGGTGCCGGGATCGACCGCACGGAGGGTGAAGGCCGCTTGCCGGCTCGGGATGGTCTCGTCGCGGTAGCGGACGGCATCAAAGAGAAAACCGCCCGCAGCATCGGCACGCACCCGATCGGCGAGAGATGGATACCAGTTGCAGCCGTCGAGGCCGCGGCAGATCTCGAACAGCTCGTAGAGCTCGAGGCTCGCATGGGCGAGCGGGCCACCGCCCGGTCCCAGCACCACGCCCCGGACGACACCGCTCTCCAGACCCTCGCCCACCGAGATCGGTTGATCGAGGATATCGAGCTCGCCACCGCCGACCAAGGGCAGCGGCGACGCACCGCTCGAAAGCCACAGCTCGGCGTGCGGGTTGAACGGCTCCTCGAAGGTCGCGATGAGGATCCGCGGGTCGAGCTGGAGTCTGAACGAGCGGCCGTGGCGGTCTCGCGCGAAGCTCGTCGACCCGCCTTCGGCATCGGCGATCTCGAGCTCCGACTCGACGAGCCAGGCAGCCGCCTCGACCGATGCCAGGGCATCTCCGTCGACCGGCTGACTGAGGAGCAGCACAATACTTCGGTACGGCCCGCCGCGGACCGGGTTGATCATTTGGGTGAATCCGGCGGTGATGATGCTCGCCGGCGGCGCGCTCCGCACGATGACGTCGATCTGCTCCCACCAGTCTTGAATGGTGTCGCCATTGGAGTCGCTATAGATTGAGGTAGTCGTCATCTCGGGCCCGACGTCGAGGAAGGCGAGGCCCCCGTTGCCGGTTTCGACCGCCGCCGACGGCACGAACCTACGGGTGCTGCCGTCCGGCATGACCAGCACCACCTCGAGGTCCACCGACCCCGGTGCCACGCCCCACAGCTGGATCTGGTAGCTCTCCTCGAACCAGCCCCCCTCCTCATCGAGCGGTACTGCGATCACCCCGATCTCGCCCGACCAGGCCCCTGTGTCGACGCTGAGGATCGACGCACCTTCGAGCTCTCGCGAGAAGAGCTCGACATCGGCCCGCTGGCCGATCGCGGTGCGGCCGCTGGTGTTGCCGACCACTGCCAGCCGAGCGCCGTTGCCGAACCCCGCGCCCTCGGCAAAAACCAGCACCATCGGACGGCCGCTGATCGCCAGCTCCTCGACCTCGGCGAGCGCCTCGTTGGCGCCGAGGTCCTCCATCCGTTCGCCGAGGTGGAAGGCGGTGGCATTCTCGAGCTCGTGGCCGCGCCGCGACTGCCGGCGGAGCACGTCGAAGCTCGAGCTCCAGTGCGTTGAACCCATCCACTCGAGACCGAAGCCGATGACCGAGCGATCGACCGGCTCGCCGAAGGCGTGTCGCTGGGCGGCGGCCGCGAGCTCGGTGCCGCGGAGCATGACGATGGTCTCCCCCACCGGCGGCAGGTCGACCTCGACCCCGTTGGGCGCGTTGGCCAGCGAGTGTGCGAGACCCAGCAGCTCGAGCGCAGGCTCGACGACAGCCTGGGGCAGATCGTCGACCGCCGGCGGAAGGACGATCGATTCCGGCGACAGCAGGATACCGAGCTCGCCGACACCGATCTCGAAGACGAAGCTGGCGTCGATGGGGCTCGACGAGTTGAAGGCGCTGGCGACGACCCGGCCGGTGCGCCGCGACTCGAGCTTCCAGGTCACCATCGCTGTAGTGCCGGGGAGGAGCTCCGCTACTCGCTGGACAGAGTCGTTGTCGCCCTCCTCGATATCGTCGTAGGGATCGGCCTCCGGATCCACGAGCTGGGCGCCGGAGATGGCGTTGGGCGGCAGCTCCATCGATAATTCGTAGACCGGCGTCGTCGAGGTGTTGGTGACCGACACCCGAAAGTCATAAAACTCCCCACTCCGGACCGTGTTGGGGTGAAAAAAGGTGAGGGCGAAACGGGGATCGCGGACCACCACCACCCCCGGAATCCATCCCTCGACCGGTGCCGGGATCCCCGATGCGAGACCGTGGATCTCGCCGGTCAAATGTGCCGTCAGCCGGTGCTGGCCCTCTTGCAGGCCCTCGACCAGCCACGTCGCCTGACCGCTCGCCTGCGCGATGATGAACATCAGGTCGTCACTCGTGCCCGGCTCGCCGTCGGGACCGGGATCGAGCACCGGCACCGGCTCGCCCGGGATGGTCGGCGGCTCGGTCTCGGCCTGCCGCAGCCCGTCACCGGAGAGCTCGAGCACCCCGGTCAGACCGCGAAGCTCGAGCCCACTGCCGGCCAGCGCGCCGTTCTGCACCACCATGATCACCGAAAAGAACTGGTTGAGAAAGGCGATGTCGGCGGGGATGATGATGAAGCCGGGGATCGGTATCGACCCGAGGACCTCCATGTCGCCCTCATCGAGATCCGGCATCCCCGTACGTGGGATCGGTTCGAGCCCTCCGGAGCTCACCGTCGGCACCGGCACCTCGGGCAAGTCGGGGTTCGGCACCGGCAGCGCGTAGGCGTCGGGCGAGTCGAGAAGGGTCATCCCCTGCGGGCCGAGCATCAGGTCGAAGGGCACCTCGACGGTGCCGCCCTCGATCTGGAACCCGACCGTGTAGTGCCAGGCGGTGTAGTTGTCGGCGTCGATGACGATGCCGTAGGCGTCCATTTCCTCGGGAGTCAAGGCGCGCGAGGTGATCGAGGAAATCACGAGGCGGTGGACGAAGATCTCGACAGAATCCGGGTCCGCCGACGAGATCGTTCGATCTCCTTCGACCAACCGAATGCCCGACAGCGTGTAGGTTCCCTCGCGGTTGAGGCCCGGAATCCGGAATGCGTCGCCCGGCGTCGTCGTCAGCCGCAGCGGCTCGTCCAGACCCGGTCCACTGAGATCGCCCTCGACGCGCAACCCGGCCGGGATCTGGCCAGGATCGAGCTGCCCCAACGCGGTGAGTACCACCGTCGGCAGACCCGGCGCCACCTCCTGGCGCTCCGGAGAAACCCTGAGGACCGCGCCCCGGATCTCGAGCTGGCCGGTTGCAAGTTCTTCAGCCCAAGCCCCGGCAACCGCACCCACGATCAGCAAGCTGATCGCGATCCGCCCGCGGTGCCGCGCCGGGCGAGCCATTACATCAAGCCCTCCGGTCTCATGGACCCGACGTCGAGATGGTCATTACAGTGTGTTTGTCGAACGGTTGCCCCCTCCCGCCGTTCTCGAGATGCCTTCATCGACGACCATAATACGGTTTGGCCGCACCCGCAATCACTCATTTGAACCATTTTTCTCATTAAATATGATGAGTTTTGGTGTCAAAGTAGGTATTTTGGTGTGAAACACCGTCTCAACAAGCCCTGTCACCGATGAAAGTGGAGCTCTAACCCGGTTAACGCCGTTCAATCGCCCGGATGAGGTTCTTCAGGAGGACCGGGGAGAGCGGTGATCTATCTGGACACCTCCGTGGCTCTCGCTCAACTGCTGTCGGAGGACCGACGGCCCCCCGCCACCATATGGTCGGAGGACCTCGTTTCGAGTCGCCTGCTGGAGTACGATATGATTACCAGAATCAACGCCCTCGGCCTGACACCTTTATGACACCTTTATGGATGCGTTCGGCCTGACACCTTTATGACACCTTTATGGATGCGTTTTGCTGGCGTCCACACTATCCTGTCGAGGCTGTGAGTCGATCACTCGAGACCCGCGTACCGCCCATAGTTGAAATCACCGGTCGAAGCATGGAGCCGACCCTCAAAAAAGGTTGGACCGTGTGGGTCGACGGCGACGCTGATCATGTGTCGCCGGGTGATGTGGTGATTCTGGAAGGGGGGTGCGGATGGATCGTGCACCGGATCATCTGGCGGTCAATCCTTGGCGAGACCGATTTGTTGTTTCACCGCGGCGATTTCGAGGGCGGCATCGGCGTCAGCCCATGGGCCGCGATTCGCGGTCGTGTGGTGGCCATCATCGAGCCCGACCGCGCCCCGATCCCACCTTTTTCCAGTCTTCCGACCGGCTTCCGGCGGCGTTTCCGGTGGGCGCAGGCTCGGTGCCGCGTCTACTCGCTCTGCCGTTCAGCGGCGCTTTATCTGAGTCTTGACCAGGGGCGCGAATTCCGAGCTGTGAGGCGGGTCTTTCGAAAAATGCTCCTCTGACCTATTGGATGAGGTTGAACTTCCTGATGCACCGTTTCGGTGTCGATATCTCACTCTCGGCATGCGCGGGCTAGGGCAGGACGCTGGTGAAGCTCCACGCCGAGGTGTTGCCGGACTCGAAATGGTCGCCGAAGATCTCGGATGACGGAGTCAAGGTGATCTCAAACCCGTTCCCTTCGACACAGCCGAGCGTCTGACCGTCGAGCACGAGATCCAGCCGCCAGTCACCATACAACGAGTGCGACACGATGGCGGTGCCGGCTACCGGCAGCCGGGTTCTAACCTCGACCACCTGCGCACCGGCCGCTTTGGGAGGATAAGCCTGTTGGACCGGCATCGGATGGGGATATCCCGGCAGGCTGCGAGTGCTGTTTCGTTTTGTTGTTGCGGTAGTGAATGGGATGGCTTTCTTTTGATAGAGGTGCCCATCCGGGCTATGGAATGAAATTTCCAGCACGAGATTCGTACCGAGCCCGTCCGGATCCAATTGAATGGCGAACTCGAGATCCAAAATCTCGGTCGCCACATATCCGTTGGGCTGGGGGATGTTCGGGATGGGCGTGATGCCGACAACCGCGCAGCCTTGAGCCTCCGCGGTCCCAGCTGCCACTGATGCGGCGATGATCAGGGGGGCAAACCAGAGCCCGATGCGCAGGATCCGGCGAGAAGCGAGCCCGATTGCCGCGAGGGGGCACGTCGCGCGCCTCATCATTTTCCTCCCTGCTGGACCGCGACGGCGAAGATCTCGCCGGTGTTCGCACCGACGATCACCTGGGACTCGACTCCGTCGAAACTTGGCGAACCGACGACGAAGGTGGCGGCCGGATCGCCAAGCGGAATGATGATCGGGGTCGGGTCGGTCACGGAGGCGTCGATCTCCACCAGGTCGCCCTCTCCGTTGCCGACGTACACGCGGTCTCCAGCCAGGAGCGGAACGGATGGACCGCCTGCCACCGTCACCGGCGACGTCCAGTAGGACACCGGGCCCGGGCCGCTGCGGATCACGGCATGCACTTTCGTGTTGGTGCTGAAAAACAAACGACTTGTGGCTGTATCGAACCACACGTAATCTTTCACGGGGCCATCACCGGTCTGGTACGGTCCGCTGCTCCACGCTGATCCTCCCCAACTCGGATAAAGGGCGTGAACCTCGCCTTCATTGTTGCCCACGTACAGCCTTCCATTTCGTGAGATTGGCGAACCGTCGACATCTCCGATATCAACGTCCCATATTCTGGTGGCGCTGTCGGTGGTGAACTCGATGCACCACACGGTCGAGCTGCTGCCGCCATCTGGGTGGCGCCGACTGCCAAAGTACGCTCGCGGCGGCGACGTGGAAGCGTCAACGGACACCTGCGACGGGATGATGCCGATCGCGTTCTCACCGCCGCCGTTGTCGAACTCCCACGCAACGGTTCCGTCGAAAAGGTCGAGTCCCACCACCTTTCTGTTCCCGGAAGCGTTGCGGGTCGCGGCGATCACCAAGTCGAAGTCGCCGCCATAATCGGTGAGGTACAGCGAAGGCGCCGCCTGCACCTCGCCGGCGAATGCGGATGATGACCACAATCTGGCCCCGGTCTCTGCGTTGAAGGCATAGACGCGTCCGTCCTGAGAACCGACAACTGCGATCTTGTCGGCACCTCGGACCGTCGTCGAGGGCAGCTCGAGCACCGGGCCGCGCGCCTGGGCGGGTCCGTTCATGGCCGGCGGAGTCCAACCCGCAGGCCACAGGCCACCGTTGGCGCCGGCGGTCATGGCGTGCAGCATCCGATCGTTGGAGACAGCGAAGTGACCGATTCCAGGCAACGGCGCCGACGGCGCGAGTGCGCTGGCACTGGTGTTGTAGATCCACTGCACGTCCGTCGAGGCGGTATCGAACGGGCGCGCGTCGGTGTGGTGGGCGATTGAGTAGCTCACTCCACCGTCAAACACGAACGCCGAGTAATACTGCGTCTGGCCCGCGGTCAGGCCCGAATGGATGTACGAACCTGTGCCACCGGGCACCCCGGCGTCGTCCACCACAGGATCACCGTCGCCGGGTCCTGAGGGGAAACCAGTCGTCGACACCCGCACAATCGTCGAGTCGTACCCGATCTCCGGGTTGGCCCAATGGAGAACCACCTCGGTGCCCCGGGCGGTCGCGGTGAAAGCCCGCAGTGGCTCGACCGCGGCGGTGACAATCTCGACCTGGAAATCCTCGACCTCGCCGTCCACAGCAAGACCGGTCACCCCGAGACCTCCTGAGGACGACAGACGGAACCTCGCAAAGGTCCAGCCGAGAGTGGCGCCCGCCGGCACCGCGATGTTCACGCGGTTGACCCCCGCAACAACGGCCACGTCGGTCAGCACCTGTTCGCCGACGTCATCCCAGTCGCCGTCGATGTTGAAGTCGACCCATCCGCTGACGATGGCTGCGGTACCGGCCTCGACGTCGGTGGCGGCGGAACGGCCCGGCATCAGCGACGAGCGAAACACGACGCCGTCATCGTCATTGCCCCCGTCGTCGTCGTCACCGGTGGCCGTGGCGTCAGGCTGGCCGTCGAGCTCACCATCGGCGTTGGCGCCCAGCCTGAGCAACTGGTCGATTCCGTGCGCGGCCCCCCCCCGAAGCGAGCAGGGTCGGATAGCTCGGGTCCGGAGCGTCGCCAAAGTCGAGCTCACGCAGGGTGTTGATGTCCGTTGAGCGGTTATTGTCGAGATCGGGATCGTAGACGTTGGACGGAGCGTCGATGGTCGCGGTGTTGACGAGATCGCCCGTGGCCGAGTACGGCACCGGTGCGGTCAAGACGAAGGTCACCGAGTCGCCGCTTTCCACGTCGACCGCGACGCCGGCTGCGAGATCCGCCGCATCACCGCTCGCCGGGCAGTCAGTCTCGGGTCCCGCGCCCGTATCCGGGGCACAGGTCCAAACTGCCGACGCGGTATCAAACAGCGCCGGGTCCAGGACATCGGTGAGCACTGCACCAACAACCGCATCCGGTCCCGCGTTGGCCACGGTGAGGTCGTAGACCACGGTGGTTCCCGGCGTGGTCACCGTGTCCGAGCCGTCGGACTTGGTCACCGAAAGGTCGCTTTCGAGGGCAGTCAGGCGGTGGACGTAGGCTCTGCCGTGCGCGGTGAAAGAGTGGCTCGCATCCGGACCGCCGCCGATGAGCTCGGTGGCGGTCATGGCGAGGGCTTCGCCATAATATCGGGCGCCGTAGGTTGGAAAAACCTTCGCGATCCGGCCCCAGGCGTCGGCGCCACCACGGTTTTGCTCGAACAGGTACGCCGTGCCGGCATAGGCCGTCCCATTGGTGTAGTCGCTTGGCGACCCGACTACGATCCGATTTCCCTCGATATCGACCACCTCCCCGAAAGCCGCGGACGCCCCCGCATCCGCCTCCGCCGTCAGGGTGGCAACCAGCCCCCATCCATCGGCCGCTCCACCCTGATTCCTCTCGTAGACATAGGCCGCACCGGCGTTCTCGGCGAGCCCATCGTTCAACGGCGCACCGGCGACCACGAGGCTGCCGTCGACAGCGATAGAACGACCAAACTGCTCGCCCGCTTCGTGGCCCACGAGCTTGGCCACCTGCCCCCAGGCGTTTCCGCCTCCCTGGTGACGGGAGAAGATGTAGGCTGCGCCGGTCAGGTTCCCGAGATCGTCATTGCCCCAGGCACCCACCACCGCAAGGTCCCCGTCAATGTCCACCGAACAGCCGAAGTAGTCCTGGAAGGCGGGATCGGACGGGGCCAGCTGGGTCACGGGACCCCAAGCCTCGGGTCCGTCCTGGTTGCGTTCGAAGACGTATACGGAGCCGGAGCGCCCCGTCGCCCCGTCGTCAGAGTGGGCGCCGACCAGCGCCGTGTCTCGGTCGATCGCCACCGCGAAACCGAACCAGGCGCCGGTTGGGGGACTCACCGGAAGAAGTTTCTTGAGCTCGCCCCAGCTGTCAGCGATCGGGTGGTTGCGCGCGAAGATATAGGCCGCCCCGGCGCTACTGCCGGCCTCGTCGTCACCCACCGCTCCGACAACGGCCGTGCCGCCGCTGATGTCGACTCCGTATCCGAAGCGCGCGTCCTCGGATGGGTCCAACGCGACCACTTTGGCCACATGCTGCCAGGTGTTCCTCCCGTCCTGGTTGCGTTCGAGGATATAGGCCGACCCCGCGTCGGTTGCGCCGTCGTCGTCGTAGTAGGCGCCGGCGATGGCGGTGTCGTTGCTGATGCCGACCGCGATTCCGAATTTATCGCCGTCCTCACCGTCAAGTGGTCGGGGAGATGCCTCTTGCGGCCATCGATCCCCGTCGCGCAGGTACACCCACGCCGCGCCGGCGCCGGAACCGTTCTCGTCGTCTCTCGAGGCACCTGCCGCGATAAAGGTCCCATCGATGGCGACCGACGAGCCGAGCTGGTCCGAGTCGGTGACTGGTGGCACGATCATGGTGACTTGGCCCCAAAGGTTCGCGCCACCATGATTTCGCTCGAAAACGTACACGGCGCCGACTTGGAAGGTTCCATCCATGTCGCGCATAGGGGCGCCGACCACCACGGTCGAGTCGTCAAGTGCCACCGAGGAACCGAAGTTGTCCAGCTCAGTGGCGTCGCTCGCCGTCAGCTTTCGCACCTGCCCCCAGGAGTCAGCGCCACCGTTGTTTCTTTCGAACAAGTACGCCGCTCCGGCGTCGATGCCCGAATCGTCGTCATGGTAGGCGCCAGCCACGACGGTGCTGCCGTCGATGGCTACCGAGCGGCCGAACCTATCCAACTGGTCGGGGTCGCTCGCCACCAGCTTGACCACCTCGCCCCAGCTGTCTTCGATGCCACCGTGGTTGCGCTCGTAGATGTAGGCGGCGCCGGCGTCGGCGGCGATGACGCTGTCCCGAAAGCAACCGACCACGGCGGTGTCACCGCTGATACCCACCGAGAGCCCGAAATACTCGGCGGCGGCCGCATCCGACGCCGTCAGCTTCGAGATCTCATCCCAATCTCCTCCGGGCGTACCTGGTTCCCGGCGAAAGACATACGCGGCGCCTGCCGTGCTGCCGCCATCATCATCGCCGTAAGCGCCGATGACAAGAGTGTCGCCGTCAATGTCCACGGCGCGGCCGAAATAGTCGTCCTCAACGGTGTCGCTTCCCACCAAGATTGATGCCAGTCCCCAGGCGTCGATGCCGCCCTGATTGCGTTCATAGACATAGGCGGTGCCGCCGCCGTAGCTCTCCATCGTACCGACAACGACCGTGTCGCCGCTGATGGCGACCGCCACTCCGAAGTTGTCGTACATGTACGGTTCCAGCTGTGCCAGCCTGGCTACCTGTTCCCATCCGTCACTGCTGAGGTGGTTGCGCCTGAAGATGTAGGCCGCCCCGGACTGGGTCCACCCCCCCGTGCTAGCGTAATAGGCGCCGACAACCATGTGGTTGCCGTCGATGTCGGCCGCATAGCCGAAGTAAACATACTGGGCGGGGTCGTCGGCCAGGACCTTGATCGCCTGTGAAGTGACCAGGGCGCTTCTGTCAGAGCACAGACCCGGAGCGACGTATCCGGAAACCAACCAGATGAAGAGGGTACCGCGCAGGACCAGTTCAAGGGATGGTCGCACTGGGAACCTCCCATGCGTTCGAGCTCGGCCATGCTGCTCCTTGGTTCGGGCGAGCAGCTGTGTCCGAGATCCCGAGTCGATGTCGTAAATCGCGCCACGGCGGATCATCACGGTGCCACTGCATTCGATAGACCGGGACGTCCCGGGCCAAACGCGCCGTTTGCAGCAGTACGTCACGCCACAGCAGAGGAATCGTCGGCACTTTGACGACGTGCAGTAGACGCCGTGATGCCTTGTCCGGCGGGATGGTGTCGATGTGACAAGCCGGCCCCTTTTGGAGCTCGACAAGAGCCTTGAGTGGTGCCCCGAAGCATGTGGGATTCGCGTCCTGCGTGCCCATTTCCCCCCAGAAGCCTGTAGCCTCAGCAATCCAGTTCGGGCCCCTGACCGCCACCAACTCGTCGGACAGCACCGGGTAAGGAGACGCGGCGGCGATGGTCGACTTGCCAGCGCCCGAACACCCGAAGAACACCACAGCCCAGCCATCGATGATCACCGCCGCCGCATGTAGCGGCAGGCCACCAGCCCGTGGAAGCGCGCAGCACACCGCCGTGCGGATCGCGATTTCGAGAGGGTAGGCGTCGTCGGTCTCCCGGCGGACGAGGGCATCGCCCGTCGACGGGTCGATGAAGACGTCGAAGCACTCGTGGTGAATCTTGACCGCGCCCTCACTGCAGTCGATCCGTGCCGCCCGTGCACCATCGAGCGAGCCACCGGTACCGGCCGACGTCTGCTCCCTGTCTGCAAGGCGAAGTCGAACCGAGGCCAGCAAGGGGGCGGCCGGTAATTTCGCCGATCGAGACATGACCTTCAGCCGGCGAAGCAGCAATCGCTCAGCCGCGGAAAGCATGTCATCGGGTTCCACCGTGACGTTGACACCGGCAAGGGTAATCACGGCCCCTCCCCGAGTTGGGCGGCCAAATGGGCACGTTGCAGGAAGCCGGCGTCCGGTTTCAACGGGTCCCCGGTGCGCTGCTCGGCGAGAGCGGCACAGTAGGAATACGCCGCAGTCGCCGGGCTGGTTGCGGCGAGAAGCTGAGCCGCCGTCTCTGTGATCTGCGAGACTGCTTGACGCGTTCGCGACCTCTGCCACATCTCCTTCAGCCGTTGTGCCCGGACGTTGCCCAGTGACCGGCTACGCCACTGAATGCAGGGGTACACGTTGCCTGTCGGGTCGATCGCCAGGGTCGTCCGGCCGGCGCCGCAGCTGCGGCTCGCCCCGGCGTGCTTGGTTGCAGGCAGCCGGCCGAGAGATCGCATCCTGGCCAGGATCCGCCGTTGGGTGTGTTCGGATGCCTCGAGATTTGCCGGGATACGCCCGTCATCACCGCGCGGCGACAGGGCCAAATCCAGGCGCAATGGCGCACCCCGTTCACGTGCCAAGTCGATGAGGTCGTCGATTTCATTCTCGTTGAGACGTGTCACCAGTGTTTTCAGCACCAATCGAACGCCGTGACCCTGCAGTCGCTCGACACCGGCCCAGACTTGATCGAAGGAGCCTTCCCGACGGGTTGTGAGATCGTGAGTGGCAGCGGTCGCGCCGTGCAGGCTCGCCTCTACCGCCAACGGGCGTAGCTCAGCTATAGCCGCGGCGGTGGGTTTATCAACGAGGGCAAGATTGCTGAAGATGCGAATGGCAAAGCGTCGCGTGCGGGCCGCGCGGGCCACCTCGAAAAAGTCCGGGCTGGCGAGCGGCTCACCACCGGTGAACACGACCTGGAGCGCACCGAGTTCACGGAGATCGTCGAGCACAGAGATCCACTCGGCTGAACCCAGGGCCTTTTGGTGAGGGGCAGGCACCGTCGAACAGAATACGCAGGCCCACGGACACACTGAGGTCAGCTCCAAATGAACGATCAGCGGTGTCTCGAGATGCTCTGCACGAGCGCGGAGTCCGGCCCACGAGCCGCATTCGCTCATTTCGTGGATTCCTCCGCGTAGAGCATTTGCTGCTCCATCATCTGAGCGACAAACCCCCGGAGATCTTCCCGAGCATCGCTGGGATTGACTTCAAACTCACGGACGATTGCGGCCACGATGCTTTTCTCGTCATGGTCCTCGAGCATTGGGAAAATCACACTCGCGACCGGGTTGAGCCCGACCGCGACCGCCGAGTCGAGATTTACCAGCACCACTTCATCACCGACCCGCTGCCACGCAATGTGATCGTCAATCGTGTACGCCATGGTCAGCTCGCGGGTGCCGCGGTGCACGGGCCATCCTGCCCGCTAATTTTTGCGCAGGCGAAGGCGAGCTCTTGAACGGTCGGCGAGAGGTCCTCCTGCCAACAGATCGCGGGAGATTCGTACTCCCGGCGCGCCGTTGGCCTCGTCTCCTCGTCGGGCGATTCCCCTGGTCGTTCGGGCGGCATATGGTTCTCCAGAAGTGACTTTCGAACCAAACAGGTGGACTCCTGTTACTATCAGTTTAGCACCGAGACGCCCAGAATTTGAGACGCCGCTTTTATATCAAAATATAAAATGAGAACTGATATAAACGATCTGAGCGGAGAGTTCGAGGGCCCCTGCAAAGTTCGTCGGGCAGATCCGGGCGCACCTCGGAAACCTGTAATGAAATGGATTCCGCGTTAAAGGTTCCAGGCACCAGGGTTTTGATGTTTCGCACCACTACCCCTGTTCCGCCATGTTGTGGAAGTGCTCCTTCGCGAAATGAGCGTTCGCCATATCCACCCGATTCCGATTCAGATTCCCCGAAAAGCGCGGATCATCGAGCTGCCGAACCTCACTGGGAACCACAAACCATCACCCAAGGTACCTGGGGCTTCGGAATCCCCTACCCCTTCAACGCAGGAAATACCTCCGTCATCACGTGGGAGGGCATGGAGACCCTTCAAAACCGGGGGTCTGAAAGGCAGCCCATGGTGATCACCGTGGAAACAGCTCGAATCTCTCGGCTGTAGTTTGCGGGGCGAAACGGCACCGGCGGAATCGAACCCCGTGGCGGCCACTGCTCCCAGCCAACTGACCTGATCTGCCTGGGCTCAGATTCCTTGTTACCTCGATCTGTACCTGGCTGCCAATGTGGGCCAGTGCGAGGGCGAATACCAAATCTGGTGGCGTGCTCATTACGTCAATGCCCCCGTACCTGACACCTTTAGGTTGAATGATCAAAACATCAATACCCTGGTGCCTGCCACCGATGCCTCCCTGTGCTGGTGCCGACACGCAAGGTCGCGTAGAAATCTCGGTCACGAAGAAACCTCAGTCACAAAGAAACGCCCCGCCAGGGCCGGCTCGACGCCGGCAGGCCGGGCTCTGCCACGGTAACGGCCGCGGCCGACTCGTCCCCGGCTGACCTCGGGAGACTGGTGGTGAGAGAGCTGCCGAGAGGCGAAAAAACGCCTCAACCGCCGAGAAATTGGCCACAGACCCGCATCCGCAATTCCCATTGGGGCAGTACATTTTGCGCAACTTTGTTTCTCCCGATGCCTGGATGAGGTTTTTGAGGAGGACAGGACAGGGCAGGCATATGATATGCTATACAAGCGGCTAGCCTGGCTAGCCAAGGGAGGTTTCCGATGAGCGGTATTTGGAAACTGCAGGAAGCAAAAAACCGGTTTAGCGAGGTCGTCAGGGAGGCCCTGAAGACCGGGCCACAGATCGTGACTCGGCGGGGGAAAGAGACTGTGGTAGTGCTGTCGGTTGAGGAGTATCGCCGG
>SDBS01001738.1_pt1 | contig 22019 bp, 22 predicted proteins | sample 2277091 | NCBI WGS metagenome assembly SDBS01 (sample SAMN10404972, study PRJNA504765) | marine sediment metagenome | isolation source: marine sediment core GS10_PC15, 163 cmbsf | place: Arctic Ocean: Southern Knipovich Ridge | collected 2010
AATGAAAGGAGGTGGAACCGTGGAAAAAAACATCCTTGACGTCAAGATCGAAGAGAAGGACGGCGAATACGTCATCCGGGTAAAAGGCGAAAAAGCGGAGCAACTCATGAAGTGCTTCCCGATGTGTTGCTGCCGCTCGCACCACTCGGGCGATAAAAGTAAGGCCGACGCCAGCTGTTGCTAGCGACGGCCCGCGGTGGGGCGATAACACCCCTTAGCGTTTGTCGTCTACTCCCGCGCTCTCGCCTTTTTCGGAAGGCGGGAGCGCTTTCTTTTTTCCCCGCACGAAGCCTAATAGGCCCAAGATAATGACATCCAGAACGCCGTAGATGATGTCGTCCACCGGCCCGGGCGCGAGGTCGATAGGGCTTATTATCAATATCAGAAACACGAAAAACAATATCCAGAGCAGAATCTTCTTCATATTTAAACGCCTTTCTCGGCGCCGGCGCCCGCTTCGCGCCGGACGGTGTCTGAAAGCTCGCGGGCGTACTTCAACGTCGTCGGCGTGGGCGGTTTGCCGCCCCCCAACATCCGGGCCAGTTCCTCGAGCCGCGCGCGGCCGTCAACTCCCGCCACCGTTACGGTCGCGCGGCCGCCGGCGACCACTTTGTCCACGAAATACTGCGTGTCGGCCCGGGCCGCGATCTGGGCGAGGTGCGTCACGCATACGACCTGCCGCGCCGCTGCAACGTCGTGCAGCCGGTTCCCCACGGCGTGTCCCACGCGGCCGCCGATGCCGGTATCAACCTCGTCGAACACTATAGTGCCCATTCCGGCGCGGCCCGCCGACGCCGACCTGACCGCCAACATAACGCGCGACAGCTCGCCCCCCGAGGCCACCCGGGCCAGCGGCTTCAGCTCCTCGCCGGGATTGGCCGCCAACTCGAAGACGACTTCCTCCGCGCCCGACGGGCCCAGCGGCGGCGCGCCCTCCCGCGGCAAGGCCGCGCGCGACGGCCCGACGAAACCGGCGCGGAACGTCGCGCCCTCCATCCCCAACGCCGGCAGGTCCGCGTTCACCTGGGCCGTGAGTTTTTTGGCGGCGTCGCGCCGGCGCTCCGAGAGCTCACCGGCTCGAGTTAGCGCCTCCTCGGCGATAGCCGCCGACTCCTCCCGCGCGTCGGCCAACCGGTCGTCGGCTTGCTCGAGCTCGCGCTTCTTCGCCCGCAGCTCGTCGAGATGGCTTAGGAGGCCGGCGACGTCCTTGCCGTACTTCCGCTTCAACCGCTCGAGCAGGGCCAGCCGGCCCTCGATAGCCTCCAGGTCGACGGCCTCGCCCCCCTCCGCCGCCCGCAGCGCCGCGAGGTCGCGGTTTATCTCGTCGAAAACGGCGGTTACGTCGCCGAGTTTTCCGGCGGCGCCGGCCGCGGACGGCACCACTTCGACTAAGTCCGCCAGCACCTTCTCGAGCGCCGTCAGCTGCGATGAGATAGCGCCGTCGCCCTCGCTGATGAGCGTGAGCGCTGCCTCCACGTCTTCCTTTATCCGGACGGCGTGGCGCACGCGACCGCGCTTCTCGCGCAACTCCTCCTCCTCGCCCTCCGCCAGCTCGGCGCCCTCCAGCTCCTGGATCATATAGGCCAGGCCGTCCACCAGGACGCCGCGCTCGGCGCGGGATTCCTCGAGCTGCTTACATTCCGCGCCGAGGTCCCTCCAGCGGGCGAATACCTCCTCGTAGCGACGGCGGAGCTCGCTAAGGCCCCCGTAGTCGTCCGCGAGTTCGGTCTGACCCCGGCCCTTGAGCGCCGGCAATTCCGAAAACTGGCCGTGGAGCTCCACCAGCGAACCCGCCAACGCGGCCAGGCCCGCCACCGTGACCGGCCGGTTGTTGGCGTAGCAGCGGCTGCGGCCGTCGGCACCTATCTCGCGGCGCAGAATTAACTCGTCGCCGGCCGCCTCGCCGCCCTCCTCCTCGAGAAGCGCGGCCGTTCGCGGGTTGCCTTCGAAGACGGCCTCCAGCCGGGCCCGCTCCGCGCCGCGGCGCACCAGCAGGCTGTCGCCGCGTCCCCCCAGTAGGAGCTCGAGCGCCGAGACGACGATACTCTTGCCGGCGCCCGTCTCGCCCGTTAGAACGGTGAAGCCGGGGCCGAACTCCAACGCCACCCGGTCGATTAGGACGAAATCCTCGATGTAGAGCTGCTTCAGCATAAAGGCCGTCGCCGACCTATTTTAGCGAACCGGCGGCCGCCGGTCAAGCGGCATAAAAAAGGCCGCGGCCTACGCCGCAGCCGGGCCGGGTTTCGGACGGCTATTTTAACTTCATCTTCCCGGTACCCTCGCACACGGCACATTGCACCGCGCCGTAACCGTCGCACACTTCGCACGTTCGCTCGCCGGCACCGCGGCACAACTCGCAGAACATCTTGCCGTCGACGCAGTAATCGCACGCGAAACTCCCCGCACCTTTGCACGTCGGGCACTTCGTTCTGTTGCCGTCGTCGTAGAGGTAACCCTTTCCGAAGCACTCGGCGCATCGTATGCGGCCGGTCCCGTTGCAGAAGTAACACGTAATCTTGCCGGTACCGTCGCAGTAGTTACAATCGACCGTACCATTTCCGTCGCAATAGGCGCACACGACTTCGCCCGAGCCGTCGCAGTACACGCACGTTATCGAATCGGGCACGGTAACTTCCGCAAAAGCGGGCGCAACGCCGACCGCGCCACACGCCAGGGCCGACACCGTAATCCATTTAAGAACTCTATTAACCATAGCTATAATTTCGACTTTGTGCCGCATGAGGTAGTTTAATCGACGCGCAGGCCCAGCGCCTCCTTAACCATCGCCGGTATGGCGCTCGGCGTGTCGGCGACGCCCACGCCCGCCGCGGTCAGCGCTTCCCGCTTACCCTCCGCGGTACCGGCGCCGCCCGAGATGATGGCGCCGGCGTGGCCCATCCGCTTGCCCGGGGGCGCGGTCCGGCCGGCGATGAAGGATACCACCGGCTTCGACATCGCCGCCTTTATGTATTCCCCGGCGCGCTCCTCGTCGTCGCCGCCTATCTCGCCGATGAGGACCACCGCGCTCGTCTCCGCGTCGGCCTCGAACATCCCCAGGCAATCGATGAAGCCGGTCCCGATGACCGGGTCGCCGCCGATGCCGAGGCACGTCGACTGGCCCAGGCCCGCGCGGGTGAGCGAATAAACCACCTCGTACGTGAGCGTCCCGGAGCGCGAGACGACGCCGACGCCGCCCGGCTCGTGTATGCCCGCCGGCATGATGCCCACCTTGGCCTTACCCGGGCTTATGAGGCCCGGCGAGTTGGGGCCCACGAAGCGCGCGCCCCTCTCCGCGGCATGATGATATATCTTGTTCATGTCGGCGACGGGGATGCCCTCGGTGATGATGACGACGAGCGCCAGGCCCGCGTCTACGGCCTCGTACACCGCGTCGGCGGCGAACGCCACCGGCACGAAGATGATGGAGGTGTTGGCGCCGGTCGCCTCCGTCGCCTCGGCCACGGCGTCGAAGACCGGGATGTCGTCGACGCTCGAGCCGCCCTTGCCGGGCGTGACGCCGGCGACGACCTTGGTGCCGTATTCCTTCATTCGCGCGGCGTGAAACGAGCCGTCCCGGCCCGTGATCCCCTGGACGATTAGCTTGGTGTTCTCGTCTATAAGAATCGACATATAGACTCCGTAACGATAGTTTCCGCGTATGCCGAATTAAGTCAGCTTCCCCGCGGCCTTTACGGCTTCCCGTACCATATCCGCCGACGGAACGTACGTGTCCGTATCGCCGACGCGATAAACGCGACAGGTGAAGCCGTAGTCGGTAACGTCTCTCGCGGCCGGCTCGACGTCCAGGCCGTCAACGCGGACCGTCGGCGAGCCGATAAAACGGCGCTCCTCCGCCCCGGCCTGGTCGGTTATCCTTATCGATTCTACGTCGGCCGCAACGCTCTCTTCCGCCAACACCCGGTCGACGAGCTCCCTCGCCTCCAAGTAGTTGGGGCACGCTTCGAAAAATAATATTTCTACTTTCATATCCCGATCCTTCCTTACTTCCCCGCCGCCGCCACCGCGGCCTTGACCGCCTCGTCCATGTCCGAGCCGGCCTCGATGCCGGCCTCCTTCAGAATTTCGCGCGCCTTCTCCTCGTTGGTGCCGGTGAGGCGGACGACGAGGGGAACGTCGAGCGGGTGCTTCTTTAGCGCGGCGACCAGGCCGGTGGCGACGTCGTCGCAGCGCGTGATGCCGCCGAAGATGTTCACCAGCACGGCCTTCACGCCGGGCGACGACATGATGATATCCATAGCAATGAGTATCTTCTCGGGGGAGCTCGAGCCGCCCACGTCGAGGAAGTTGGCCGGCTCGCCGCCGTAAAGTTTGATGAGGTCCATGGTCGTCATCGCCAGGCCGGCGCCGTTGACGATGCAGGCGACGTTGCCGGTCATGGGGACGTAGCTCAGGTCCGCGGCCTTGGCGCGCAGCTCCATTTCGGCCAGGTCGTCGCGGCCCTCGGCCAGCCGGGCGCGGCGGAAGAGGGCGTTGTCGTCGATATTTATCTTGGCGTCGAGCGCGACGAAGCCACCGTCCTCGGTCTCGACGAAGGGATTTATCTCGGCCAGCGAGCAGTCGTACGCCACGAAGGCTTTGTAAATTCTCGAGAGGACGTCGGCCACGGCGCGAGCCTTCTTGGCGTCGCCGGTCAGCTTCTTACCGACGGCGAAGGCCTGGAAGCCGTGCAGGCCGAGGTGCGGGTCGACGGTTACCTTGACGATGGCGTCCGGGTTGGTGCGCGCGACCTCCTCTATCTCGACGCCGCCCTCGCTCGAGGCCATGAGCGTCACGGCCTTGGCGGCGCGGTCGGCGACGAAGCCGAGGTAATACTCCTTCGCGATGCGGGACGCCTCCTCCACCAGGACCTTCTTCACGGTAAGGCCCTTGATGTCCATGCCGAGGATCTGCGTCGCCGCCTTTTTGGCCTCCGCCGGCGTCTGCGCCACCTTGATGCCGCCGGCCTTGCCGCGGCCCCCCACGTGGACCTGGGCCTTGACCGCCACCGGGCCGCCGACCTCCTTCGCGACCGCCTCCGCCTCTTCGGGCGTCGACGCGACGCGGCCTCGAGGGGTCTTTATCCCAAACTCTTTGAAAATCTCCTTGGCCTGGTATTCGTGGATCTTCATAACGGAGCCCCCTTCGGCTCCCGCCGGAAGCTTAAATAGTAGGTATCGTTAACCCGGGGCGCGCTACAATCCGCCCATGCCGCCGGCCGCCGTCACCGCCACGATAATTATCACGTACGCGACGATGCACAGCGTCCAGAGGCCGAGCCCCACGATGCTGATTATGACGCAGATCTTGCCGACGCGCTTATTCTTCTCGAGCTGGCACTTCTTGAGCGCCACGATGCCCAGGATAAGCCCCATGCACGGCACTAACACCGCCAGGATGTACAAGTAGGCAATGAACAACGGCTCGAGCAGGTCTACCACGCGCCGCTTCTTCTCGTCCCAATCCACTTTTAGCAGCTCTTCCATAACCGGTCCTCCTGACCGACGAAAGGTTTATCCTCAACCCCCGGCCGCCGCGGACGGCGAGACGAGATACGCCCACGTACCGGCGGCGAAGATAACTATTATGACGTACGCCACGACCAGGCAGGTAATTAAAACGAAGTTGACGACGGCGAGGATGATGCAGGTCTTGCCGACGCGCTTGTTGGCGTCGAGCTTGCACTGCGCCATCGCGACTATGCCGAAGACGAGCCCCCAAATCCACGAAAAGATCGAATAGAAATATAGGAACGTCAGAGCGACCGGCTCGAGCAGGTCCAGCAGCCGGCGGCTCCGCTCTTCCCAATCGACCGTCGTTACGTATTCCTCGGCCATGACGCTACCTCGAGCCGTAGCCTTACCACCGTTCGTAATGAACGCGCTTCTCGTCGTACCGCGCGGCCGGCGGCTTCTTCTCCGCCGGGTGGCCTACGGCTACGAGCGCGAACGGCACAACCTCGGGAGGCAAGCCCAAAAGTTGCGTGAGCCTCGACACCAACCCGTCGTCCGGGTAAACGCCGACCCACACGGCGCCCAGTCCTAACGCGTGGGCGGCCAATAGGAGGTTTTGCGTCGCCGCGGCACAGTCCTGGACCCAAAAGTCCCGGTATTTTTTGTGCCGGTGATCGCCGCACACCATGACCGCGAGCGGCGCCTCGTACATCATCTGAGCATATTCGTGAAACGTCGGTATTTCGTCGAGCGTCGCCCGGGCCGTGACAACGACGAATTGCCACGGCTGTTCGTTGCCCGCGGAGGGCGCGGCCATCGCGGCCTCCAACAGCGCGCGGACGGCGTCCTCCGTCACGGGTTCGGAGGTATATTTGCGAATGCTGCGCCGCGAGAGAACGGCTTCTAAAGCGTCCACCAATTACCCGCCTCGGTAGTTACGCGTGAAGGCGAAGCGAAAGCCAGACCCTTCCCGATATTTACTCTTAACCCGGGGGCGCGCCGTCGGTTACTTGCGCCATCGCCCGGAACGAGACGTAGTGGAAAACGTTGAGCGCCGAAAAGATCAACAGAACCGTCAGCGCCGCCACGGCCAACGTTTGCGGCCGCCGCCCCCACCGCCCCGCGCGCTCCAGCACCATCTCCCACACCACTAGCGAAAGGTTGAAGAAGATGCCGACCAGCCCCGCGACGACCAGGATGGTCAATGGATAATAGAGGCCGGCCCAGCGGACGAACACCAGCGCCCCCGCCGCCGCCAGCGCCCCCAGCCAAATGGCATAGTCCCACGCGGGCCCGAAGGGCCGCACGACCTTCTTCTTGCGGCCGTCGACGATCAACTCCGGCGATAAGAGCGGGAAGGCGAAAATGGGCAGCGCGGCGCCGGCGGCCAGGCCGGTAAGAAACCTCATCGTATTCGTCGTCCCGCGCAACCCCGCGTACGAGGATACGCCGTCGACCGCCATCGGCAACAACATCGCCGCCACGGCCAGCGAAACCCCCAGCGGCGGCAGCGCGTTGACCTTGAACCCCCGGCGAACGATTAAAAAGACGTACGTTACGGCTATACCCAAGTATATACCGGTGCAACGCGAACACACCGGCAGGAGATGGCCGCCCACGGCGATGGTGCGCGACGGCAGGCCGTGGCAGACCGCGTAACCGAAAAAACTTAATGCCTGGTCCAACCACGCCATCGCTTGAGCTACATCACCTTACCGCGGTAATCCGGGAAAAGTATCGGCGCCGCCAGCTCGCTCTCCAGGCCGGCGCGGGCAACCTCTTCGTCCCACGCCTTCACGTGCGCGAGCGAGAGCGGGCCCAACTCCACCGTCGGCACCCGGGCCGCCGCCGCGGCGCCGGCCCGCCGCCCGAAGACGCACACGTCGAGAAGAGAATTCCCCATCAGCCGGTTCTGGCCGTGAATGCCGCCCGCGACCTCGCCCGCGAAATATAGGCCGTCTATGTCCTTGCTCGAGGCGTCGGCGTGAATCGTGACGCCGCCGTTTTGGTAGTGCAGCGTCGGGTAGATCAGCATCGGCTCTCGCGAGATGTCGATGCCGTGGTTGTCGTACATGCGGAACTTGCCGGGGAAGTCGCTGCGAACGGTCCCGGGGCCGCGTAAGATTTCTATCATTGGCGAGTCCAGCCAGATGCCGACGCGGCCGGAGGGCGTGGTTACGCCATTCCCCCGGCCCCCTCTGTCGGGCGACGCGCACTCGCGGATGAGGGCCGAGGATGCCACGTCCCGCGTCTCGAGGGGGTAGACGAATTGCTCGGCGTCGACGTTGAGGAACTGGGCGCCGGCGCCGCGTATCTTCTCGGTGATGAGGAGGCCGACGATCTGTTCCGGGTATATGGCGCCGGTGGGGTGAAATTGGGAGGACTCGAGGAATACCAGCTCGCAGCCGGCGTGGTAGGCCATGGCCAGGCCGTCGGCGGTGGCGCCGTAATGATTGGTAGTGGGGAAACCCATGAGGTGGAGGCGGCCGAAGCCTCCCGTCGATATTACGGTGCACTTGGCCCGTACGACGAGGTACCGGTCGCGGTCGAGGTCGTAGAGGACCGCGCCCGCGGCCTTCCCCGCCTCGTCCTTTATTATCTCCACCGCCGGCGCGAACTCCAAAATTTTAATATAAGGGCGGCACTCCACTTCGTCGCGCAGCGTCCTCATAATCTCGGCGCCGGTGATGTCGCCGCAGGAGTGCATGCGCTTGCGGCTCGTGCCGCCGCCGTGGAGGGTGCGCATAGTACCGTCCTCGGTCTTGTCGAACATCACGCCCAGCTTCTCGAGCCAGGCGATGACGAGCGGGGCGTCTTGCACCAGCGCCTCCACCAGCTCCGGAAGGTTGGCGAAGCGACCGCCGCCCAGCACGTCGAGGTAATGTATAACCGGCGAGTCGTTTTCCTTGTCCGCGCCCTGGATGCCCCCCTCCGCCATCATGGTGTTGGCGTCGCCCAGGCGGAGCTTGGTCGCGATGAGGACGTCGGTTACGCCGGCATCGGACGCGGCGATGGCCGCGCTGCAGCCGGCGCCGCCGCCGCCCACGATAAGCAGGTCGACGTCGTAGTCTACGCGCTCGAGGTCCACCTCGGTCGGGTCGAGGCGACTGCGCGACTCCAAAACGTCGACGAGCTCGTTGGGGTAAACCGCGCCCTTGTTGGCGCCGACGCCCAATTCACGTTTGGCGTCGGCGCGGAAGTCGGGGTGGAAAGATTTGAGGAGGGCGTCGATCTTCTCCATCGTAAGGCGCGGGTAGTGCTCGCCGCGCTTGACGGCCTCGATGCGGTCCGGCCTGGAAGCCTCGACCGTCGCTATCAACTTCTTAAGTCCCGGGTCGTAGCCCATCGCTCGCTGCCTCCCGTCGTCCGGCCGGGGCGCCCCTAGCGGAACAACGCCCGCACGCGTCCCAACGACGCCGGCGCGACGTAAACCTCGTTATTGTCGCCGATTATACCGAAGAACTCCAGGTACTTCGCCATCAGGTCTTTCTTCTTATATTTGCCGTTCGCCAGCGCGCCGAATATTATGGAAGAGGCAATAGTCTTGTAATAAACCTCGCCGGCGGCGGCGTACCTCACCACGCGGGCGTTCGATTGGTTGCCGGCGCGCCGCGAGCGCACCACCACTTCGCCCCCCGCGGCTTTGAACTCGTCCACGAAACCGTCGGGCTTATCGCGGCGGTACGAGTAGTAGTCGAAGCGTACGCCGGCCCACGCGCCGATACCTTCGGCGACGTTGACGTTGCCGTTTTCCATCGGCCTGCCGTCGTCCGCGAACGCCGTCCCCAGTTTTTTAAAAAACGTCGAGCTCCCGTAGCGTAGCCCTATCTCCGTGCCCTCGACGTAAAGGTTGGCGCCGTCCCGGGTGAGGTAGCTCTCCAAAATCCGGCGCTCGACGTACGACAACCGGCCGTCGTCGGGCCAAAAGCCGCACAGGACGAAGACGGCGTCGTACCGCGCGAGGTCGTACGGCAAGACGAACTTCTGCTTTACGTCTTTAGCGCCGGCGGCCTTAAGCGCGCGCACCACGGCGTACTCGGTGCCGACCGCGCCGGCGCCCTCCGGGTCTTCGAAGGTGCGGCCGTTGTCGCGGTCAAAGACCAGCACCGCGCCGTGCGCGGCCGCCGCGCACGCCAGCCATAACGCGGATATGAAGACGAAAAATCTCACAAAGTCGCCACCGGTACGTCGAAATACAAAGCCGGCGCGAGCGCTTCGCGCCACCAGGGCGCGAGATAAACGTGAGCCAGGTAAGCCACGGCCAGCATCAATAAAGCCAAAATAACGCCGTCCCGCAAATCGCGAACGCGGACCGGCCGCCGTAAAAGCCAAGAGAGGGTAGGTTCCGCCGCAGCCAATAATATATTAACGAAGGCCAGCGCCCGAAACACTTCCCACAGCGGCCAACCCAGCACGACCACTCTCCAAGGCTCGGCCGCGCGCAGAAACAACGTGCCCAGGTAGTACGCCTGGCAATTCAACAGCGTCGCCGCGAACGCCAGGCCGCCCACGCCCGCCGTCGGCAGGCTCAAGGCCGCGAGGGCCAACGCCTCCTTCAGCCGCCACGTCCCCCACGCGCCGACGCCGGCCACGTCCGCGCCGGACCCCACCCACAGAGTCATAGCTTGCGCGTACGGCGCGCCGTACGCCACCGCCGCGCCGGCGTGGGCCGGAAAAACCACCGTGAAGAAAGCTATGGCGGCTACTTTGCAGAAAGACCAGAAAAGGAGCGCGAAAGCGGCCCCCTGGAAGCCGCGGTGAAGCCGCACCCAGACGTAAACGGGAAGCGCCGCGGCGACGTCCAGCGCCGGCAACACGAACTTGTTTCCGGCCAATACGCCGACCCCCGACGTGACGAACGCGGCCGCGCCCATATACCACAACGCCCCCGGGAGCCTTACGTTACGCCATATATTGGCGGCCGCGCTCTCAAGCCGCCGCCCGAAACCGGTCCAGGTCACGTCTTTTCGCTCCCCGCGCGGGCGCCGCCGACCGGCCCCAAATATAGCAAAGGGTTACGTTAAAAGCAACACGTACAACGTAAACTTACGCCAACGCCGGCTCGCCGCCTTAGGCCAGGACGGCATCCCGCACGAGCTTCACCGGCAGAGACCCCACCGCCAACACGCGGTCGTGGAAATCGCGCAAGGAGGCCTCGGGATGGCGCTCGAAGTAGTCGGACCGCAGCGCCATTATCTCGCGCTTCCCGACGAGGTACGACATCGGCTGCGTTGGGGTATATATGTACCTCTTGACCTCCGCCTCCGCGTTCACGCGCTCGAGCGAAACCACGTCCACCAGGAACGTCACCGCCTCGTCGAAGGTCATACCGCCGGTATGGAGCGACGCGTCCAGGACGACGCGCGCCGCCCGCCATAGCGTGTCTTTCTTCTGGCCCAGGACTATGCGCTCGTCGTCGTAGAAACCTTCCTCGCGCATCATCTCTTCGCAATACAGCGCCCACCCTTCGATCAGCGGGTTGGAATGGAACTCTCGACGCATCCGGTTCGTAACGCGGTGGGCCCAACACAGCTGGAGGTGGTGGCCGGGATATCCCTCGTGCAGCGCGATGATAGGCCCCCTGGCGCGGTTGTGGCCCGCGAGCCTCTGCTCGCGTTCCTCGGGCGGCGCGTCGGGTTCGACCGGCGTCACGTAGAAGAAACCCTTCTGGCGGGGCTCGTAGGTCGCGGCGGGCATGTACGCGCCGTACGGAATAATCGCCCGCTCGAACTCCGGCGTGGGGATGACTTCCAACTCTTCTCCCGGGGGCAAGCCGCAGATACTTTTATCGATTACGAACTGCCTCGAGCGAGACATCCACTCCCGGTAGAAGTCCAAAACCTCCTCCGCCGCGGGGTGGTCCTTTTTCAATTCCCCGACCAGCTGGGCCGGCGTCGCGCCCGGCCGGATCTTCTCGGCGAGCTCGGCCATCTCCCCCTGGACCCGGGCGACCGATTCTTGGCCGAAGGCCAACAGCGAGTCGGCGTCGTAGTCGAGCAGGTGGTACTCCTTAAGGAGGCGATCGAAAGCCTCGCGTCCGGCGGCGAAATCCTCGCGCACCGGCAGCCCCCTTACGTGGGTTATGAAATCGTCGAGGGCGGCGGCGGCGCGCTCGCCCGCCTCCGCCAGGTCGGCGGCGTACTTACTCCCGGCCTGCTCCGCGGCCGCCGGAACGACCCGCGCCAGGAACGGCCCCCCTTGCGCGGCTAACTCCGCCGCCAACTCCAAGAACTTCGCGATCGGTTTCTCGAAAGCGCGCTTACCCTTTTCGCAATAGGCCGGTACTTTCTGCATACGCGCCAGCATCGCGCCGAGCCGCTCCTCGAGCGGCGCGTATTCCCGGACGAGCATAACGAAGATCGTCTGGACGACGGTCGCCGGGACGCCGATGGGGTTGCGCCGCAATTCGTCCAGAAGCCTCAACGAAACGTCGTAATTCGCCAACCGCGCCCGCGCCAGCGCCAGGTCGACGGCGTCTTCGCCTTCGGCCGCCCGGGCGGCCTCCTCCACCTGCGCCGAATACTCGTCAACGAACGCCTCGTACGCGGTTATTCCTTCCGGGCCGGGGTCGTCCCATTCCTCGTCGTAATCGTGAATGCCCTTAAAGGTCGCCGCCGGGGGCTGCAGCTCGTTTTCGCGGTCGAGGAGGCGGTCTATTAATTCGCTGACTTTTTCGCTCATATCTTTAGGCACCTTCCTGATTAAATTTTCCGCAACGCTAACATACGAAAATCGACCGGTCAAGGTTCAAGTGCCGGTGAGGGTTCTGTAGAGCCGCTCGAAAATATGTGTTGACGGGTCAACTTAAAAGTGGTAAGTTTATTTAATGGGAAAGAGTAAAGAGGTAATTCGTTTATGAAAGTGAGTAAAATAACGGCGTTGGCCGTCGTTGCGGCCCTCGCGTGGTGGTCGGCGGCGCCGGCGCTCGCGGAAGAAGAGGACGACGAAGAATCCTCCGGCACCACCGAAGAAAATATTCGCTACTATTACGGCCAGGGTAATAACCCGTTCAGCACGTCGTCGGCCGAAGAAGAAGAGGTCTTCTCCTTCGGTAAGAGCGAACAAGAGGACTTCGTCGAGCTGAAGTGGTCGCGCTTCCAGGATACGTCCGGTAAGGCCTCCCGCGACATGAAAAGAATAATCGGGATCACCTTAATAACGACGGCGTTAACGATGACCGGGTGGGCGATCTTTCTAAATACCGAACTGACCAGGCCCGACAACTGGCAAAAAATATACGAGGGTAAGGGCGTCGTTATAACGACTCGGGAGCATGCGGTCAACGCGCCGACGGTAGTGGCCGGCGTCTGCCTCGCGGGCAGCGGCTTGTGGTTAATGCGCTATAAATAACGGCCGGCACAAGCTCGCCCGCCGGCGGCAAGAAAACCGCCGTCAAGGTCGGCGGCCCGAGGAGTTAACCAGCGTCGGATTGATGAAACCGATGCCGCGCGTCTTCACCATGATACGCACGCGTTCACGGAGCGGCGACGTCCTGAGCCTTCCGCGAACGCGTTTGTAATACGCGGAGAAAGGAGGCTAACCGGAAAAGGGTGCGGTAAATTTCGCGATACAGGCAGGCAAGACGAAAGGGGAAAGCCTTATGAAACTACATCTTAAAGGTATCAACGCCGCGATTGCCGTCCTGGCCTTGACGGCCGGCGTCGTTATTACGTCGTGCGGCACCGAAGACGCAGGCACCAACGGCCCGAGCGATGAATACTTCCCGATCAGCGTGGGCCAAAGGTGGGTCTACGATACGTACAACCTGACGCGAGACCCCGGAATGACGAGGCCGTTTTACACGCACGTATCGGTCGAAAACGTGCCGGCGGGCCCGGGAGGCGACGTCGAACCCATCTTCGTGACCAAGTACGCCAAGAATAAAGACGGCGAGTGGCTGCGACTCGACCAAGCCGCTTACTGGGTCAATAAAGACATTTTCTATAAATACGACTACTTCAGCTACAACCCGCCCTACTTCAAACTAAGCGGGTACAACTACATGAGCGAATACCGCGACGCGGTTATCGGCACGTACTTCTACAACACCAACGGCCAAAGGGTCCCGTTCGCGCTGCTCAAGATACCGTTCAACGTAAACGATACGTGGGACGTCCTTAAACCCACTAATCCGGACCCCGAAACCAACCCCACGTTCTTCCGCAACGTCGACCAGAAGGATTACTTCAACCTAGCACGCGACATGGACGGCGACGGCTTCGTCGACACCATGGACATCTCGATAATAGCGAAAGTCACCGGCAGCGCGCTGATAGATACCGAGCAGGGTAGCCTCAATTGCCACGTCGTCGAACTAACCCAGACCCTCATTTTTAACTTCACTACCTTACCCCCGGAGACGGACATTTCGACGACGACGTACTGGGTCTCGCCGTACCACGGCGTGGCCAAAGTCGCCTGGTACCGCAACAGCGATTTCCTGGATAATATAGAAATGCGCCTGAGGACGTGGTGGTTCGCCAAGTAGCGGCCGCCGCAGAGCTCCGATAAAACGAAAGCGAGGCAATAATGAATATTAAGCGTATCTTACTCGTAAGTTTCGGGGCGACGTTGGCCGCGGCCGTTGCGGCGTACGGGGTCGGCACTCACGCCACCTACGGCACCGCGGGCCTTTTCCGCACCTGGTCCGCCGACACCATAAAAGTCCCCAGCCTCGACGTAACCATGATCGCCGCCCAATACTGGAGCTACGACACGCCCGAGGGCGGCGACAACTACCTGCTACCGTCGATAGGCTTGACGCTTTGCCCCATCAAATGGTTCGAGGTGGGCGGCCATTACCGCGGCGCGCTGCACTACCGCGAGCCCGTAGTCGAGACCAACACGTACGTTATGGGCGCGAGCGACGCGGCGCTTACCGGCAAATTCCACGGCGTGGGCCAGGATATGTTCTGGATGTCGCTGGGCGGCCTGGTATACGTCGACCTCCCCACCGGTAAAACGGAGGACCTCACCACCGCCAAAGAGGAGGGCACCGACTTCATAGCGGACAGCCAGAACAACGTCGGCATTATGGGGCTCGCCTCCAAGGACTTCCTGGGGAAGATTATCGGCATCAACGCCAACATCGGCTACGTCGTGCGCAGCGGCAAAACCAACTACGAGACGACCAAGGGCATGTACCGCAAAATGGAACGGCCCAACTGGATTGCCTACGGCATCGGCTTCGACATCAGGCCCATACCCGTCCTGTCTCTCATCAACGAGTACAGCGGCTTCGTCAGCCAAACCTACGAGAACGGCGCAAAGGATAAGAATTTCGAGATAACGCTGGGCGCGCGCACCAACGGCTACGACATGTACCACTTCGGCCTGGGCGGCGCGTACCGCGTATCCGCCGCCGGCGGCCCGGACTTCCGCGGCTATCTCCAATCCAGCATGGATATCCCCCTCACTCCCTCCGACCGCGACAAGGACGGCATCCCCGACCACAAGGATAAGTGCCCCGACGACCCCGAGGATTACGACGGCTACATGGACGCCGACGGCTGCCCCGATACCGATAACGACAACGACGGCATCCCGGACGCCGTCGACCAGTGCCCCAACGACCCCGAAGATAAGGACGGCTTCCAGGACAACGACGGCTGCCCCGACCCCGATAACGACCAAGACGGCATCCCAGACGTCAGCGACCAGTGCCCCAACGAGGCCGAGGACTTCAACGGCTACCAGGACGAGGACGGCTGCCCGGAGGGCGGCAAGCCCGTCGAGAAGCCCAAGGAAACTTCCTTCATCCTCGAGGGCCTGAAGTTTGAGCCCAACAGCCCGGTTATGGTTCCGGGTGGCTATACCTCTCTTGAGAAGGCCGGTAGAATACTCAAAGATTACCCGGACATCAACGTCGTCATCGAAGGCCACGCCGCCTCGACCGGCCGGCCCGACTTCGAGATGAGTCTGTCGACCGAGCGGGCGGACACGGTCCGCAACTACCTGGTCCAGACGTACGGCATCGCGGCCAGCCGCATCCGCGCCGTCGGCTACGGCAGCACCAAGCCCATCTCCGACAACGCGACGCGCGACGGCCGAGCGCGCAACCGCCGCATCGAATTCAAAGTCGAGTAAAGACCGTTTGGACGACGCAAAAAAAGGAGGGCCGGCTTTCGGCCCTCCTTTCTTATCCGGGAAAATAGCTACACCGTTATTTCCAAAAATAACTCCTCGAGCGTAAGCGCGACGTTACTGTTGTCGCGCAGCGCCGCCGCCGCCCGGGCGAGCGCTTCCCACGCTCGCTCCGGCGTCACCAGCCGGCCGCTCTCGGCCAGGGCGCGTACCCGGCCCTCGAACGCCTCGAGCCTGAGCGTCTCAACCGCGCCACCGTGCACCGCCGCCAGCTCGTGCGTCAAGTCCGCCCACGCGGCGACCAGGGCCAGCGCCTCCTCGCGCCCCCGCGTAACCTGAGCCGCGCCCAGCGCCTCGGCGATGCCGCCCGCGGCCAGTTCCTCCATTATGCCGAGGGCGACCTCGAGCCGCTCGAGCTGTTCCTCGTCCGACGCGGCCGCGGCGCCCTCGAGCGTACCGTCGGCCTTCCGCGCGACATCGGCCGCCTCCGCCGCCGATACGCCCCGGTCGCGGACCAGCGCCTCCGCGAGTTCCGCCGCCGTCAACCGCGGGAAATGAACGTTCACGCATCGCGACACAATCGTCGGCAGGAGCTGCCGCGGGTCGTGCGAGACCAGGATGAAGGTCGCCCGCCCGGGCGGCTCCTCCAGCGTCTTGAGTAAGGCGTTGGCCGGCGCGTCGCTGCGATAGGTCATCTTCTCGGGCTCCATCACCAAGAGCACCTTCCGCGGGCTCTCGCTGGGCGGCCGGCCCGCCTCCGCCAGGATCTCCCGCACCCGGTCGATGTCGAAGTGGAGCGCCGGCGCCTCGTAGCGCCGGAAGTCGGGGTGGACGTCGGCGAAGACGCGACGGCAGGTGTTGCACACGCCGCAGCCCTCGCCCGGCTTCTCGGGGCACAGCGCCGCGGCTCCCAGCGCGTACGCCACCGCCTCCTTGCCCACGCCCCGCGGGCCGGCGAAGAGGTACGCGTGCGCCAGCCGGCCGCTCGCTAGCGCCCGCGCCAGCGCCGCCGCCACCTCCCGCTGGTACGGCAGCTCGTCGAAGGTAGGCCGTCTCGCCTTCTCTTCTTCCACGACTCCTATTCTATGAAATTATCTCCGATTCCGCAATAAAGCCTATACTTCGTTAACCGCGAAAAACCCGCCCGCCGGCGGGTTTCGTCGTTAACGGTTACGACGCGGCTCGTCATAAAACGCTCGCGAGCGCGGCCTTAACCGCCGCGAAAACCTCCTCCTCCGGAGGCGAGGCGTCGACGACCACTACGCGCTCCGGCTCCTCGGCCGCCAACGCCAGGAAGCCGTCCCGTACGCGGCGGTGAAACTCGACGTCGCGAGATTCGATCCGGTCCGGCGTCTCGCCCGCCAGCCGCGCGAAGCCCACCTCCGGCTCGACGTCCAGCACTATGACCAAATCGGGCCACGCGTCGCCGACCGTCGCCCGGCAAAGCTCGCGTAACTTCGCGAGGTTCTCTTCGGGCGACGTACCGCCCAGGTCAACGCCCAGGCCGTAACCCTGATAGGCCAGCGTCGAGTGCACGTAGCGGTCGAGGAGGACGTACGTCCCGGCGGCGAGGGCCGGCGCGACCACTTCGGCCACCAGCTGCGCCCGCGCCGCCAGGTACAGGTACAATTCCGCGAGCGGCGTCATCGCGGCGTTCTCGCGGCTGAGCAGGATTTCGCGGACCTGCTCGCCGACGGCGGTACCGCCCGGTTCGCGGGCGGTCACGACGTTGACGCCCTCTTCGCTCAGGTACGCCGCGGCACGCTCGAGCCGGGTCGTCTTGCCGGCGCCCTCGACGCCCTCGAAGGTTATGAGTTTTCCTCGCGGCATGTTTCCGCGGCCGCCCGGGCCGCTACTTCGAGGGGGTTCCGGCGGGCTTACGTTCCTTCCGTTTTTTGACCTTGGGGCCCCGCTTGCGCTTGGCCGCCGCCGCGCCCACGTCCGGTTTTGCCGCCTTCTCCCGGGCGCGCTCGTTGTCCGGGCCCTTGCCGGCGATGAAGTCCTCCACCATCCGGCGGCATACGTCGTCCGGGAACTGCTCGGGCGGGGACTTCATGAAGTACGACGACGGCGCGATTAGGGTACCGGCGATGCCGCGGTCGAGCGCGAGCTTGGCGCAGCGCACGGCGTCGATGACGATGCCGGCGGAGTTGGGGCTGTCCCACACCTCGAGCTTGAGCTCGACGTTGAGCGGGACGTCGCCGAAGGTCCGCCCCTCCAACCGGATAAACGCCCACTTGCGGTCGGTTAGCCAGGGGACGTAGTCGCTGGGGCCGATGTGGATGTTGTCGGCGCCGATGTCGAACGCGAGCTGCGACGTCACGGCCTGCGTCTTCGAGATTTTTTTCGACTCCAGTCGCTCGCGCTCCAGCATGTTGTAGAAGTCCATGTTGCCGCCGACGTTGAGCTGGTAGGTGCGCTCCATCCGGACGCCGCGGTCGTTGTAGAGGTTGGTAAGCACGCGGTGGACGATGGTCGAGCCCACCTGCGACTTGATGTCGTCGCCGATGACGGGCAGGCCGCGCTTCTCGAACTCCTTCCCCCAGTAATCCTCCTGGGCGATGAATACCGGGATGCAGTTGACGAAGGCGCAGCCGGCGTCCAGCACTTTCTCCACGTACCATTTCGTCGCCATCTCGGCGCCCACCGGTAGGTACGATACGACGACGTCGCATTTGGTGCGTTTGAGGATCTCGACGATGTCCGCCGTCGACCCGGGCGCCGTCTTTATTATCTGCTTCAGGTATTTCCCGAGGCCGTCGTGGGTCATGCCCCGCTCCACTTTAACGTCCAGCTTGGGAACGTCGCAGAACCGGAACGTATTATTAGGATAAACGTATATGGCTTCGGCGACGTCCTTGCCGACTTTGTTACGGTCGATGTCGAACGCGGCCACGAATTCGATATCCTTGATGTGGTAGCCGCCGAGGTTGACGTGCATCAGGCCGGGAACTTGCTCGTCCTCCCGGGCGTTCTTGTAATATTCGACGCCTTGCACTAAACTCGAGGCGCAGTTGCCCACGCCGATGATGCCGACTTTAACCTTGGACATCCGAGACCTCCTCTATCGCCGGCTACGGGGCCGGTCTTATTTCCGGCCGTAACCGCGCGTCGAACGCGGTTCCTCTCGCCGATACGCAATTAATTTCCTGCCAGAAAATAAGTTAAACATAACAATAATAATCAGGTAAGTCTTATTTACGTAATCACAATTATCCCAAGGCCTAATGAATAACATATAAAATTAAGGATGTCAATACGAATAATTGTGAAGGCGGGCCGCTTCGCCGCGTATTTTACAGGGCGAAAAATATAATAAAATAAGCCGGCCTGCACGGCCGGCTTTTTCAAAATCGACGCTTTCCTCGCGGGTTTTTACGCTTTAAACCTCTTCAGGCGCAGCGCGTTCGCCACCACCGAGATCGACGACATCGCCATAGCCGCGGCGGCGATCATGGGGTTCAGCAAGCCCAGCGCGGCGAGCGGTATGGCCGCGGTGTTGTAGAAGAACGCGAAGAACAAGTTCTGTTTGATGTTGCGGAGGGTGCGGCGGCTGAGCCGGTACGCACGGTCCACGGCGGCAAGGTCGCCCGACATTAACGCGACGTCGGCCGCCTCGAGCGCGATATCTGTGCCGGTGCCGATGGCAACGCCCACGTCGGCCGCCGCCAGCGCCGGCGCGTCGTTGATGCCGTCTCCCACCATCGCGACGATCTCGCCTTTCCGCTTTAAATCTTTTAAAATCTCGAGCTTGTCCGCCGGCAGGAGACGCGCCCGCACGTCGGCGATGCCGACCTCGCCGGCGATGGCCGCGGCGGTGGCCTCGTTGTCGCCGGTGAGCATTACCACGGCGACGCCCGCCCCGACCAGCGCCGATACCGCCTCCCGCGCGTCCGGCTTGACCTCGTCGGCGACGCCGATCAGCCCCAAGATGCGGCCCGCGCGAGCCGCCGCCACCGCGGTAATCCCCCGGGCTTCCATCTCCGCCAGGCGGCCCTCCAGGCCGCCGAGCGAGACGTCGTTCTCGCTCATGAAGCGAATGCTCCCCACCAGCACCCGCTCCCCGTCCGCCGTGGCGGCGACGCCGCGCCCCGTCGCGGAGTCGAAATCCGCCACTTCCGGCAGCGCCATGCCGCGGCCTTCGGCGGCCGCGACGACCGCGGCCGCGATGGGATGCTCGCTGAGCCGCTCGACCGCGGCGGCGTACGTCGCGAGCTCGTCTTCCGAAACCCCCTCCGCCGGCGCGTACGCCACCACCGCCGGCGCTCCCTTAGTTATGGTCCCGGTCTTGTCGAAGGCCACGACGGTGACGCGCCCCATAAGCTCCAGGCTCTCGGCGTCGCGGAACAGCACGCCCAGCTCGGCGCCCTTTCCGGTACCCACCGTGACGGCCGTCGGCGTCGCCAGCCCCAGAGCGCACGGGCACGCGATGACCAGCACCGCCACCGTAGCGATGACGGCCGGCCCGAGCGGGTGGCCCGTTACGAGCCACGCGGCGAACGTCAAGGCCGCGACAACGATAACCGCGGGCACGAAGACGCCGGCGACCTTGTCCGCCAACTTCTGGACCGGCGCCTTGGACCCTTGCGCCTCCTCCACCATCCGGACGATCTGCGCCAGGACGGTGTCGGCGCCGACCTTGGTGGCCTCTACCGTCAGCGCGCCCGTCTGGTTCACGGTCCCCCCCACGACGGCGTCGCCTACCGTCTTCCTCACCGGCATCGGCTCGCCGGTGAGCATCGACTCGTCCACGGCGGAGGTTCCATCCAAAACGTCCGCGTCTACCGGAACCCTTTCGCCCGGTTTTACGAGAAGCCGGTCGCCGACCGCTACTTCCTCCACCGGGATATCCCGCGTTTCGCCGTCCGCTATCTTATGGGCCACGGGCGGCGTGAGCTCGAGCAGCTTCTGGATGGCCGCGGAGGCGCGGCCTTTGGCGCGGTTCTCCAGCCAGCGGCCGAATAGGATGAGCGTGATAATCATCGCCGCGGTCTCGAAGTAATAGTGGCCGGATTGACCGAATAAAAGTTCGTAGGTACTGTAAACGTAAGCCGCGCCCGTCCCCATCGCTATGAGCGCGTCCATTCCCAGGATGCCGCGGCGTACGCCCCGCACCGTCTTCACGTAGAATTGCCACCCGGCCCAGAACTGCACCGGCGTCGCGAGCGCGAGCATCACCCACCCGTCGTAGCGGAAGCGCAGGAACATCCCGATTGCGAAGAGGGGCGCCGTGAACGCGGCCGCGAATATGAGCCTCTTCAACGCGGGGGAAAAGCGCTCCTTCGGAGTAACCGTCCGTTCCTCTTCGGCTTTGTATCCCAGGTCCCGGATTACGCCCTTAATATCGGCGAGCGATACGATCGAGGGCACGTACTCGACGCGCGCCAGGCCGGCGGTCAGGTTCACGCCGATAGAGACGACGCCGGGCAGGGCGCCCACGAAGTCCTCGATGTTGGCGACGCACGTGGCGCAGGTCATCTCGCCGATGCGCAGGACCGCCTTCTCGGTGGGGACGTCGTAACCGACGCCGCGAACGGCCTTCACCAGCTCGCCGAAGCGGCCGTGGCCGTCGTCGTACGTCACGGTCGCCTTTTCGGCGGCGAGGTTGACCGCGGCGTCTTTGACGAACGGCAGCGCGCGCAGCGCCTTCTCGTTGGTCGCGACGCACGTCGCGCAAGTCATGCCCGATATGGGAAACGTTACGGTCTTCATACGGTTACCTTCCGTGCCAAACGGGCGAGCAGCATTTCGTCGGACATTACGCCGTTAGCAGCTTCAGTTTCGATAATACCCCATACCGGTATCTAGTATAATATAGCTAACCTGATAAGTCAAGTAATAATCTTGCCCCGCCCTATTTTTCGGGCCCTATTCGTGGTAAGAGCGGAGCCTACGGCCCGGCATATAGTTTCTTAACTTAGGCGTCCTCCGAACCGCGTCGGCGCTCGTTCATTATAGCAAGAACTTAGCGGTACCGGCAATTCACGGATTACCAAAAGCAATAAAAAAGGGTAGGCCAAGCCTACCCTCTTCGGAGTATTCAACCTCGTTACTCGGTCTTCGGTTCTTCCTGAGCCGGCTCCTCCATGAGGGGGCACGGGAATTCGCCCTTCATCATCCCCATGCCCGGGCCGTGGCCTTTGCCATGAGCCGCGCCGCAACACGGACCCTTGCCCCCTTCGAAGTCGCCACCGTGCATCATCATCTTGGAACATTTGTAGCCGGGTCCGTACGGTCCCGGTTTCCCGCCGCAAGCGTACATAAACGCCCGCGTGACCGTACACACCGCGAGGAGCACGGCGAGGATAATTACGACGATCGCGACGACCTTCGCCAGCTTCCGCGGGCCGGCTTCGGCCTTGGCGGCCATGAACCATAAGACAAAGCCGAATACTACCGCCAAGAGCTCCAAACCTAGCGCGATTTGCCAGTCGAACATACCTTCACCTCCTTTGCTTTACCTTTTAACTAATAATAACATAACGG
>SDBS01001739.1_pt1 | contig 22012 bp, 23 predicted proteins | sample 2277091 | NCBI WGS metagenome assembly SDBS01 (sample SAMN10404972, study PRJNA504765) | marine sediment metagenome | isolation source: marine sediment core GS10_PC15, 163 cmbsf | place: Arctic Ocean: Southern Knipovich Ridge | collected 2010
TTTCCAGGCGGTCTCCAAGCTTATCTTTCTCCACTTCCAAATCGTATTTTGCTTGAATATTTAACCAGAATCTTTCAGAGGTCCCAAAATATTTTGATAACCGGAGGGCTGTATTAGCGGAAATAGCTCGTTTTCCATGAACAATCTCATTGATTCTTCTTGGGGGAACTGAAATGTCTTTTGCCAAACGATACTGGCTTATTTCCATCGGAATGAGAAAATCTTCCTGTAGTATTTCCCCCGGATGGATTGGAGCCATCTTTTCTTTTTTCATGATTTTTTTTCCTTACTAATGGGAATCAATAATCTCAACATCATACGCATCCTGACGGAACCATTTGAAACATATTCTCCATCGTTCATTGATGCGAATGCTGTATTGTCCTTTTCGATCTCCCAGAAGCTTTTCTAGTCGGTTTGAAGGAGGAACTTTTAAATCAATGAGTGATTCTGCAGAATCCAAAATAATGAGTTTGCGAAGCGCGGTGCGATGAATATCTGAAGGTAACTTCCTTGTGAAAAATCGGTTGAATAGGGCTTCTGTTTCTTTGCATAGAAAGCTTTGGATCATTATCTTTAGTAATGATAACGCCATACGTTAATATTGTCAAGCGTTAATAGTAGGAATAAAAATATCACAAATTTGAAAATCATTGGTTTACAAAATAAAAGACGCGAATTCTAAAAAAAATTCTCAAAGCCGTAAATAAAATAAGCTCTAAAAGCCTTATCTATCCACATTAATTTGGGCTTCTTAGGCCACAGGATGGAAAAAGAATCCTCTTCCCACGTCTGTGGTCACTCATATCGTAGAGAATACAGATTATTCATAATGCGTCCACATCCGGATGATTTTTACAATTTTCTCTTTTTCAATTATCTGGTAGATGAGTCTATGTTGAATGTTAATTCTTCGAGAGTAAGCACCTGAAAGGTCGCCCACAAGTTTCTCATATGGAGGAGGTTTTTGAAACGGATTAGATTGGAGTATCTCAATAAGCTTTTCTGCTTTTAATTTCAGTCCTGAATCTGCAATCTTTCGAGCATCTTTCTGTGCTTGTTTCGTAAATATGACTTTCCAACTCACCAGTCGAGTTCCTCAGAACACTCGTCAACGGGAGTTCCGAGGCCTTTGCGGATTGATTTACGCATTCCGGGAATAGAAAGCAGATAGAGGGTCTCCTGAATGGCTCTCCAATCTTCTTCGGATAAAAGAACCGCATTTCCCCTCTTACCAGTAATGGTTATTGGATTATGGGAAGAAGTGACCTCATCGATGAGACGGTAGAGTTTTGATCGTGCATCAGTCGCTTTAATAATAGGCAATTTAATCTCCGAAACAATAGTACGTAATTCCGTACGCTTAGTCAACATCATTTTATCTCCTTATTGAGAACATCTTATATTAGACGTTTCTATTAGAAGCAAAATCTCACAAGCGGCATTTCAAGTGAAACAGCACATAATGGTTTTTGACTCCATTTATGTTTTAATGATAATCTGCGTATCAGAAGTGTCAAAAAAAAATCTGGAAATCTCATTGTCCACGTATGGAATATTTTTCTAATCGGAGGAGAAATTGATGAAACAACAATTTAGAATTTCCCTATTTTTTGTAATCGTTTTCAGTGTCGTTTCCTGTTCTTCTTCTACTTCTCCTAGTGATACTGAAAGAGTGGTTTTTGCTTTTAATGCCGAATTCAAGGCAGATATGATTCCCCTGTCTTTTTTTAGTCATGGAGATGAGTTAAAGGGATATTTTTCACGTGGAATTGGCAAAGGCCCCCGTCCAACCATAATCTTACTCCACGGATTTCCGGGAGGTGATAGGGATGTTCTTGGCCTTGCTGAGGTTATTCCTCAGGCTGGATGGAATACCCTGGTTTTTAATTATCGGGGGCTCTATGCGAGCGAAGGGCTATGTACGCCTATGAACTCACAGGAGGATGTTTTAGAGGCGGTTGGTTTTCTTAAAAAAGAGGAAATAATCCAGAATTTTAATGTCGATCCAGAAAAAATTTACCTGGCAGGCTACAGTTATGGAGGATGTCAATCTGTGGTTGCAGCAGCGTTCGAACCCGCCATCAAGGGCGTGATTTTTGTCGCAGGAGCTAACATTAATGTGCTCATAAAAGAAGTAGAAAAGGATACGGAGACAGGAAAGATGCTAAAAGAAATGCTCAGACAGGAGTATTCGAATCCGGATGTTGCAGGCCCTGATTTTGATTCTATGATGAATGATGTTATTGCCTATAGAGAGAAATTCGATATTGTCCAGATCGCAGCACATATTGCAGATAAAAACATTTTACTTATTGGAGGATGGGAGGATATGCAAGCGACCCTGGAAGATCATATTTTGCCTTTTTACCGAGCGCTGCAAAAAGCAAAAGCACAGAATTTGAAACCGGTCCTTTTATATGATGATCATGGTTTCAAGAAAGAACGTTTACTCCTACATAAAACTATCGTTTCATGGTTGTTTGCACAATTCAACTAGTTGAAAAAAACTCCTTTAATATAGTAGGCTCAGACTACGCTTTGATCTACGAAAAAAATTGAAAGAATTCTTTTAGGTATGATAAAAAGATACTCGAAATGAATAGAGTGAAAAGATTATCTAGTCTCTTATCAATTTTTATAGTGTCAATATTGCTCTGTGCTGAGGGTGTTCCGGCGCAAAACCGTACTTTCTCCAAAAAACCTGAGATACTTCTTGGCCTGAAGCTGGATCGATCCTCTTCTCTGACCTTTGTGGATGTAGACGGCGACGGTGATCTCGACGTTCTCGTAGCCAACGGACGTCATTGGCCACAGGTGAATGAGGTTTTCTTAAACAATGGACGAGGGCGTTTTACGATAGGTTATACGCTTGGTGTGGAGTACAGCACAAGCTATGCAGTTCCTGCAGGCGATCTGGATGGTGACGGTGACTGCGATGTTGTCGTTGCAAACGACTCGGCGCCAAACTTGATCTACCAAAACGATGGTTTGGGCCGATTCTCTCTGGCAGGCGCATTGGGGCCGGAAGTCGAGCCCACCCGGGGTGTCAAATTGGCTGATTTAAACGGAGACGGAAAATTGGATGCTTTGGTGACAAACCGGGGCGCAGAGAACGGAATATACCTGAATAAAGGGGATCTCCAATTTGAAAAAAAACAAGGATTCGGCACCTCTAATGATTCAACAATTTCACTGGCCGTTGCTGACATGAATAAGGACGGTTATCCCGACCTCATCCTTGCCAACAGAGATGGCCAGGGAAATTCCATTTACTTAAACGATTCTGATTTGAGTTTCACAAAATTTTATTCCTTTGGAGAAGGAGACGACGAAACACGTGCCGTCGCCGTTGCGGATATGGATGGTGATGGTCATTTAGATATCGTTACGGCAAATATCGGAGAAGCAAATGGTGTCTACTTTGGCGATAGTACCGGCCGTTTCGATAAAGGTATTCGATTTGGACGCCCTGACGGTCGATCCTATGCAGTCGTAGTTACTGATCTGGACAAAGATAGCGATCCGGACATTGTTATGGGGAACGTCGGGATGCAGAATGCCGTCTATTTTAATGATGGGACTGGGAGGAACTTTGTTGAAGTGCGTTTTGGAGGACCAGAAGATATTTCCTACGGCGTGGCAGTTGGCGATGTCAATAAAGACGGCTTCCCTGATATTGGAGTTGCCAACTCCGATGGTCTAAACGGTATCTACATAAACAGACCTAAACGAAAGCAATAGTTCTATTTTTCCATTTAAAAGGAGGTTTTCCTATGAAGTTCAATTTTACTATAATTTTAAGTTGTGTAATATTATCGCTTTTTATTTTCAACGGCTGCCAAAATTCATCACCCCAGCCTGAAGTAGCCTCTGCGAATACGATCGATGCAGAAGCAAATCTGAAGGAATTGGGCATTATATTACCAGAGCCCCCGAATCCAGTTGCCAATTATGTCAATGGTGTCAGGACAGGCAACCTTATATTTTTGGCAGGTAAAGGTCCCAAACGTGCAGATGGCAGCGAGATCACAGGTAAGCTTGGCTTAGAGATAAGCGTCGAGGAAGGTTACGAGGCAGCCAGATTAACGGCGATCAATCAGCTTGCTGTATTGAAATCTATGCTGGGGGATTTGAATAAAGTGAAACGTATCGTAAAGGTTCTGGGGATGGTCAATTCTGATCCATCATTTGTTGAACATTCGGCGGTGATCAATGGATTTTCGGATTTAATGGTTGAAGTGTTTGGAGACAGGGGACGGCATGCACGTGCTGCAATCGGTATGGTATCTTTACCGCGGGCACAGGCGGTGGAGATTGAGATGATTGTGGAGGTCGAAAAGTAGAGATTGCCTGGATAAAACCATAAGACAGAAAAAACCACCTCTCCCCTACTCCTAACATTTCTGGACATCTTCATCGCACACAATAATGAACGAGAAAAAGGTAATAAAAACGACGTCTTTGTAATAGATAGCACAGAAAAAGTATTCAAAACTAATTGTTGATTTAACGAAAAAATCAATTTATTGACAAAATAGTATCATATTAGTACTATATTAATGACAAGAAAAATTCGCGAACTGATCAGTGATCTTGAAAAAGCAGGCTTTGTCAATCGAGGTGGAAAAGGTAGTCATCGGAATTTCATGCACATCTCAGGTGCTTTAATAACCTTATCGGGTCATCCTGGTGCTGATGCAAAACCGTATCAGGAAAAAATTGTTAAATTAAGAATTGAGGAAATACAGGGATGAAAGAAAGAGACAAGTATCTTAAGATTGTAGAGTGGTCGGATGAGGATAAGTGTTATGTCGGCTCTGTACCAGGATGGATTGGAAAATGCTGCCATGGAGATGATGAGTTCAAGGTTTATCAAGACATTTGTGAAATCGTTGATGAGTGGATAGAATTGTATAAAAAAAAAGGGCGCCCTCTTCCTCCCAAAACAAATAAAAACTATTCAGGCAAATTTGTTCTGCGAACGGGATCCGATTTGCATAAAGCGTTATCTGCTAGAGCGTTAAATGAGGGAGAAAGTTTGAATAAGTTTGTTGTCAAAGCTCTCAAAAGAATCATCTAAGTGTCGGTTGAAGCGCTTTTGTTGGGTTGTGCTGCTCTATTCCACAGTTATGACGACTTTTCCCCGGGTGTGTCCTTCTCCATAGTATTGGAAAGCGTCAGCGACCTCACTTAACGGGTAACGTCTATCTATGACAGGTTTTACTTTGCCGGTTTCTATAAGCTCTTTCATAAAACCCAAATCTATGTTTGGTTTCACCACCATACCTCCCAGCTTCTTTTTTCCAGCCATAGATACCAATGGCCCTAGAAGCAGACCTTGAAAAATTTTAGTCATAGAACCTCCGGTCGAGACATAAATTCCCTTAGGACTCAAGGCACGCTTGTAGTCGAAAATCGAACGATATCCCGCTATGGTCAGCGCCAATCGAGCGCACTATGTCCAAATTCCGCGTGCTGCACACGCCTGTGACTTCCGCCCCGCTATGTCACTTCCGGGTATCTTGAGTTTTGGTTTGAAAAGTCCTAAGCCCGTTAGGCGGCCAACGAACGGTTTTCCTGTTATGAGTATCAAGTTTGAATAAGTTATGGATGCAGCAAGAACTTTCACCAAGACTTCATTGTCGCCTGGGAAAGCCTTTTGGATCTCTTCAAGTTTGAGAGCATCGGGTGGTCCGTATTTCGTGCATACAATCGCTTTCATGAGTATTCCTCCAAGGCTACTCCCGTCCTCCGTCCACTAGGGACAGCCGGAGTGCCATCATTTCCTGGCCGTTGCGAACCAACAGGACGTCGCCAACCAGTACTGGGTGGTTCCAGGTTTTGCCCTTAATTGCCGGGAACCTCCCAAGCTCCGTGAACTGGTCGGGAGTTGCCACGACCAGTGCCAGCTCACCTTTCTCCGACAGCACCAGCAACAAGTCCTGGTCGGCCAATAGGATGAATTGGCCGCGGCCGTAGCGTCCACCCTTCCACTTGCGCTCGCCGTCCTCAACGTCGATGCACGCAAGAAAAGGACCGTCAAAACCATAGGCATGGCCATTATGAATGACCGAGTCGTTGAAATAGGGCTTCAGCCGGACTGAAGTCCAGCGCTCTTCGATGATCCATCCGTTGGGTTCGTGCGCAACCGTGATGCGGCGCACGCCACTTCGTTCATCGGCGCTGATTAGGATATCGCCGTCCGCGATTATGGTCGGCTGCACAATGGGGTGCCCCGGCCATGGATGATCCCAGAGCAGCGTGCCGTCAGGCGGTGAGACACAAATCGCGCCGGCTTCGTTAAGCAGAAGGATCTGCGCAACACCGTCGATATGCAGCAGATGGGGCGAGCTATAACAGTCGCCACCGGCCGGGATGGACCAACGCGGATCGCCGGTGGTGATGTCGTATGCGATGAGCGAACCTGCAACGGCAACGATTACGAGGTCCTCCACAATCAACGGTGAGCTCGCGAAGCCCCATGCCGGGACCTTCGTATCGGTGTCAGACGCCGCGTTACGCGACCACACAACACTGCCGTCACCGGCATCGAGTACGTTCAGGATTCCGGTTGCACCAAACGTGTATAAGCGACCGTTGCTGAAAGTCGGCGTCCCTCGCGGACCGGCACCGCCATTCGATTCCCAGAACCGGGCCTCGTCACGGTGTCTCCACACCGGATCGCCGGTGGTCACGTTGTAGCAGGAGACGACCTCGTCGTCACCGCGCTGCTCCTGGGTGTAAAGAAGGTCGCCGTGGACCGCAAAGGACGACCAGCCCGGTCCGATAGGCCGACGCCACAGCTCCATCGGCGGAGACGAAGACCAGTCGGTCTTGATCCGCACGCCATGAATGATACTGTCGCGATCGGGTCCACGAAAACCGCGCCATTCTGCTCCTGTCTCCTCTGCTGCAGGTACCGGCAGGAGCGCCATTGGCTCGTCACCGGCTAGAGCGAGGAGCCGCTCCTCAGGAGTCTCTGTCCACCGCCACGAGAAATCCGAAACGGCGTCGTTGGTTATGCCACCAGTCTGAACTAACGTCCACACACCACATGCAAACAGGATGGTCGCGACCATCGCCACACGCCGGTATCCGTCAGAGAAGCGGCGGCTGGCCACCGCCCAGACGACAAAGGCGAGGCTCAGGACCGGGATGGCGTAGGTGAAGAACAACATCCCCATCCCAGCCATAGCGATCGACATGTGGAGGAATGGCCGTGTCGCGACAAGCGCGACAATCATCAAGACGATGGCCCCCCAACGCTCGATGCGAGGCGCCCGGCTGAAGAACGCCCACCATACGACGATAGCCAACCCTCCCAAGAGTCCGCCAAATACTCCGATTATAATAGCTCCGGGAATAACAATAGGAACGCCAAACCTGACCAGCCACTGTAGTAACACGATGACAACGCCGGGCCACAGCCTGAGCGGTTTCTGTCGAGTCGGTTTGTCGGATAGTTCTTTTTTTCTTCTTTTTAACATTCTCTACACCTCATACTAATTTCAAAGTGTCAAATACTGTTCATTCTTTAGAAAAGATTAATAAAAAATGAATAAATTGGGGACTGTCCCCAATTCTTTTTATTCTTTTTATTTCTCAGCCCAATTTTTCAGTTCCCGTTTGATTTTATCTTCGATTTTTCGACCGATATCTTCCCACTCTTTATCCTTATCGTCAGTCTCATCACACCAATTCTTTATGCCTTTCCGGACCTTGTCTTCAACCTTTCGACCGATATCTTCCCACTCTATTTCTTTCCTGCTTTTTTTCTTTTTTCTGTATTTACTGCTTCCGTGTCCTCCACTGAAAATGATCATCACTCCAATTAAAAATCCAAAGTTATACCAGTTGCCAGTGTTGTTGATTTCATACATATGAACGCTGTCGGTAAACAAACTGATGATAAAGGTGATCCAACAGATCAAACCGTGCCACAATCCTGACCAGAACCCGGCCGACTTCTCACCGAATCGGACGTTGCCAGGCGCACAGCTTACACTCACTATAAAAATGAGGATTAAAACCAAAGAAATGACAGACATTTTGTTTATTTTCATGAATTCCTCCCGATGATTAATTCGTATCACTTTTTCTAATATAGCACAACATTTTTTTAGTAAGTTGTTGTTGACACAAACTTTTAGGAAAATAAATTGAAAGACTTCTTTAAGGTATGATAAGAATATACTCGAAGGTTTTTCGGAAAGATATGGACAATATTGAGAAAGGAGCAGATAAAATGAATAAAATTAGAAAATTATCTAGTATCTTATCTATTTCTGTGCTGCTTGTGTTGGTCATTTTAGCTTCGGCAGCGGTTAGGGGCGCTCAAGACGCTGATAGAGTCTACGTCAATGGCAACATCTATACTGTTGATTCAGCATTCAGCACAGCTTCTGCTTTTGCAGTGAAAGATGGTCAGTTCATCTACGTGGGTGATGAGGCTGGAGTACAGGCCTATATCGGTCCTCTGACATTTGTTTTTGATCTGGAAGGCAAAACCGTAATTCCTGGATTACACGATGCCCATGTACACATTAGGTATGGAGAAAGAGCTTTGTATCCACGAACTCCAGACATCAGGGCTGCAATCGGTGATTGGGCTTCTGTAGAGCGAATGCAGGAAGTGATAAAGCGCTGTTTGGCTACTGGGGAAGGAATGCGCCCAGGACCTGAGCCGCGGTGGCTCGTATTAAGTGGTTGGATGTCAGATGTTTGGGATCCGCCAGAATTCCGTAAGGAGCTGATTGATGCCGTAGCCCCAAATAATCCTGTTTATATCAGCCGATACACGCATGGCAGCGGTGCCAACAGCAAAGCCCTAGAGCTTGCCGGGATTACCCGCGACACTCCCGATCCTTCGGGTGGTCATATTAAGAAGGACAAAAATGGAGAGCCCACAGGCGAATTCGTAGAAAGGGCACCTGCACAATTAACACGTCTTATTCCACCCTTGCCTCCAATGACCGATTATGAAATGAGTCGTAACCTTGTAGAAGGGACCCAATTGGCCGTGGCCAGCGGACTCACGACTATCCATGGGGCCAGCATGACAGGCTATGAAGAGGTTCAAAGACGAATAAAACTTTACGAGGTGGGACTGCTCAGGATAAGAATCAACGAGATGGTTAGAGAAGATACGGCGAAAAAACTGGGCAAACCTTTAAACTATAAAAACAAATTCTTTGTCCGGTCTGCCAAGGCTTTTGCAGATGGGGCCTTAGGGTCGAGGGGTGCACTTTTCCTTGAGGAGTACAGTGACTATCCGGGTTATTATGGGGAACCTCGACGAAGTGAAGATGAATTGGCTCAAACTGCGACCGAGATGCTAAAAATTGGTTTCAATCTGAGGATACATACCATTGGTGACGCGGCTAATCGGATCGCCATTAACGCCTATGAAAGGGCTTTGAAAGCCACTGGAATAGATGGAAAAGACGCCAGGTTCGCTCTTGAGCATTGTCAAGTATTGACTCCTGATGACATTCCCAGACTTGCCAAGCTGGGAATAGTTGCTTCTATGCAGCCACTGCATGCGACTGAGGATATGAACTTTGCTGAAGCCAGGATGGGGCCTGAACGTTTAAAGTATGCTTATATTTGGAGCGATTTATTGGATCTGGGTGTTGTGGTTGCAACGGGAACAGATTTTTCTGTATCTCCGTTCAATCCATTTTACACATTACACGCTGCGGTAACCAGACAGGACCGGAATGATAATCCTCCGGGTGGCTGGATCCCAGAACAGGCTATGACAAGAGAAGAGGCTCTACGGGCTGCAACCATGGGGGGTGCCTACGTTATGTTTGCAGAAGATATCTTGGGATCTATCGAGGAAGGAAAGCTTGCGGATTTTGTGGTCATTCCTGTGGATTACATGACCATCCCGGCCGAGGATATCTGGAAGATCGAACCAGAAATGACGGTTATTGGGGGTGATATAGTCTACACAAAACCAGTGAAAGCACAAAAATGAGCGGTTAGAAGATGGGAAGATGGTGGAAGTGGATGAAGATGGGGTCAGGCCAAGCTATTGATCACAAAATAATAGATTTAAGCTTGAATTAATCGCATAAATTGCTCTTAAAGTCTCAATTTACACCTTAAAATTGGGCTTCTAACACCTTATTTTTTCTTGATAATATACGCCTCAGAAGTAGAAAAATAAATCTGGAAATTTCATTGTTCACGTATGGAATATTTTTTTAATTTGAGGAGGAATAGATGAACCACCAATTTGAAAATTTCTTAGCTCTTATAATCATTTCTAGTGTCTTTTCCTGTTCTTCTTATACATCTCCTATTGATACTGAACAATTGACCTTTGCTTTTAATGCTGAATTCAAGACAAAAATGATTCCCCTATCCTTTTATAGTCATGGAGATGAGTTAAAATGATATTTTACAAGTGGGATTGGCAAAGGTCCCCGTCCACTCGTAATCTTACTCTACGGATTTCGCCATCAGAGACCTCGACTTCAAGTTCACCTGAAATCATAATAATGAACTGTCCTCTCCTCTCAATGTGTATCAACTAACTGATTCTTAACCTCTTCCTCAATAGCTTTTTGAACAAGTTGGTTCAACGATATTCCCAACGTCAAAGATTTCTGGACTGCTTTTTTATGCAATTCAGGGTCAATCCGAACATTAAAACTTCCTTTATAAGATTTATGCATAAGTTTATTCGCTTGAATACAAAGTGCCTTATAGTCAGCTACAGCTTCAAGAAAAGCCTTTTTGAGCCCATCGACATCCTGCCCTTCAAAGGTGATCAGGTCGTCAATTCCTTCAATCTTGCCAAAAAAACAGTCATCTGCTGCGCTAAAATGAAGAGATCCAATAAAACCCTCATGTTTAAGAATATTTTTCATTTTATAATCTCCCGGTTTTTCAACTCTTCTTCTATTAAATCGAGTTGATATTTTTTCAATATGTTTTTTGGATGTGGTTTGTGCAGACGAATTATGTGATGTTTATCCAAGTTTATAAAAGCGATACGAGATCCAGAGGTTTTCCCGGATCTAACTTCCTTATAACCATATCCTTTTAAAAATTTTTTCATTTCATTGTAAGTGAAATCTTTTGGCTTGGATAAAAATCTGTTAAGTAATTTATCTTGCTTTGTCATGATGAATATATCATATTTGAAAGTTGAGTGCAACTGAATATTAGTTGCTTTTTATCTTTTTCCTAATTTTTAAGACGTTTTGTCTAACGGAAATTTCTCATCTGCTATTCCCCTGCTGGAAGGTAAATCACTATAAATGCAAAAAAGAAAAAAGCATCCGGCTGCAGAAAGGGTTCTTAGCTACACAAATAAATCACACATATTTCTAAAAATGTGTATGAATATCCCAGATTAAAATATACGTTTCGAGGAGTTTTTTTTTATCATAATAAGAGAATATGATAATTTCCTAGTTTTCTCCTCATCTATATTTATTGGGGTGATAACATCATTAATCAGAGGATAGTTGTTTATATTAATTTATTAACATATTATTAATGAGAATTACTGGTATCTGGGTAAGCAAAAAATAAAAACGCTGAGGAATAAAACACATTCTTTCAGGACGCGGCAATTGTGTCACCTTAAACAAATCTTTGTGTATAACAGTAAATTATTGCATTTAAACATTATGTTTAGATAATAAATTTTTTTGGGAGAAAAAATGAAAGTCTTTAAAAAACTGGGTGAAGGTATTGCAGACCTTGCAGAACTTAATGTTCAAACATTCTCTGGAAGCATCACTGGAGTTATCGACTCTACCGCCAGTGGGAATGTTTTGGATTGGGAAAAACTTGTCAAAGATGCATCCAAGACTTCTGGAACTGTTAAACTGATGGCTTCAGCAAGGATCAAATTCGATGGTGATTCAGATGTTTTTTTTGCCGAGGACATCTCCGTGGATATGATGAATGCCCATCTAACCGCTGTAGAAGCCGGGCAAAACGTGCGAGAGGGGCTGATTTCCATGTTCAAGGAGTTACTTGGGATTGATTGATGGCCGGTAAGGATACATTTGATGCATATCAACTTCCCAAATTACAGAATTTAGAATCTCCTGACCGTTTTGATGAACTTGACGTAATTTTAGATAAAGCACACGTAACAGGAGCTTTGTCACTTCTGCCAAAGAAGGAAGAGGATGTACGTTTAAAGGATATGCATGAGTCACGGATCAGAACCCTCCGAACCCGTCTCTATCTTTTGCAGTACCTGCCTCGGGACAATAGATCTCCCGAAATCGATGAGAAACTCAAGAATGCCATTTTTCAGTTTCAAGGAGAAGCGAACCTAAAACAGGACAAATGGGTTGGTCCTAAAACCTGGACGGCATTACAGGAACTGATCAGTTTTGAGCATCCGAGTAATCTCAGTAGATGGTATGAAGATGATAACATTCCAGCCGCTTTAAAACGAGCAATCAAGTTGCGGTTATTTGTGTTCGGTTTCCTTCCAAGCAAACAGGCAAAAGACGAGAAAAAGCTGCATAAGGCGATCCAATCATATGCTCAGGTTGCAAGAATCCTGAGACTCAAAGATAATCCCATATCTCCAGATCTTGGGTATGAAACGGTTAACCTTTTGTTTGACCAGGATCATATCGCTTCCCAACTATCAAAAGCCGGTGAAACCTTCATGATGCATCGTCCACCCGATGTCTCAGATAAAAAGGCCAGACAAATGGTCCGTAAATTCATCATCTGTTTTGCAAAGGTCGAATTGTGGCTTCTTGGATACGATGTTTCACTTGATGGCACTGCCACCTTTGATGCGCCAAGTAAATCCACGCGACACAAGTACAATCCGGACAATTATCCGGTTTTTCATTCACTCAATACCTTTTGGGAAGAACATGGCAAAACTAAAAAAATTGCGAGACAATTTGCAGATAGAATTACGGGTTATTTTTTCAACGTACTTCTTCAAATACAAGAGGAAGGTGAGCGGATCCAGATGCCAAATCAAAGCGACCATGTATATGAAATGCTTGCCAAAGAAAAAGAGGATGTTCTCGACAAAATATGGAACAACATCAAGGCGATTGGAAGCCGGATCTGGGACGGTATAAAAAGGGTATGGCGATGGTTTAAATCTCTAATAAAAAAAGTGGTTAAAAAGATCAGCACTTGGGTAAGAAATATTGCCCGATTAGCGTACAGGTATGCTTTGAACGCATTCCCTGTTGTAAAACATATTGTGAAAGTCACCAAAGAAACGGTTTCCTTTTTGACACACAAAACCCTCAAAGACTCTGATGTTAACCATATCGTCATTAATAGAGATAATGATTTTGATTACAGGATTTATGTTAATCCAACACGTGACAGTCAAACTGTCCAGGATATTCTTACTAAATTCAAGGGTCAAGCCAGAATCTTTAGAGTAGGCATGAGTGTTTTGGGACTTTTGGTAGGCACACTTGTGACAGTCATAACGAGTGTAGCCAAGGCAGCCGGATGGTTTGGTTTGATCCTGGCCCTATTAAAAATTTATTCAAAACTGAAAGAAATTGGTGCGATTCTGGAAGAGAAAAAAGCCCTTCTTGCAATTGTGTAAACGCTATAGGGCTTCTTAGGCCACATGATGAATAAAGCTGCCTTCCCCAACTATGGATTATTTTAATAATTTGGGCTAATCAATACATAAGTTTAGAAATTGTTATTGAAAATTTTTCTATCATCAATTCGTCTATAATTAAGAAAGGGATTTCATTATTGAAGGTATTCCAATATTAGTAGGAGATAACTTCCAAATGGATTTACTTTAAAGGAGGTTGAAGATGATCGGTTTATGCATATCCGGAGGGGGAGCCAAAATAGGATTTGGTGTCGGTGTCATGGATATTTTGGTAGAAATGTGCTTGACCCCCAAATATTTAAAGCCTTTGTCACACAAATCAGTGGCATAGGTAAATCGGACGGCCTGTATGGAATGAAAAGCATGCGTAAGAAGTTAGACGAATTGCCCGTAAAAAAACCGATAATGAAAGGCGTTGTCGGTTATGTCGATCTTATGAGCGGAAATATTAAATACGTTTCGAGTGATTCGGTAAATAAGAGAGAGTTCCTCGATGCCGTTCAGGCTAGCTGCACCATCCCACTGGCCATGCAGACGCAGCGAACAAGTGATGAAGTCCGTGTCGACGGCGGGGTAAGGGATGTTCTGCCTTTGAAGCAGCTCATTGATGATCCTTCCAATGTGGATGAAATTCATGTTATCAGTCTTAATCCTTTCACTCCATGTCATGAAGAAATTAAGGAAAAAATACTTCCCGTGACTCTTCGATCTATCGATCTCCTGGTTAATGAGGTTCTTCAAAGTGACCTCAAAATTGCAAAATTATACAACAAACTCATCAAAGAAGGTCGAAGCGGGTTGATTGACGATAAACGACCGATCAAGATCTTTGAGTATGTCCCAACCAAATTCATCTGTGATACCATCGATTTCAACACAGAGAATATACAAAAAGGAATCGACCACGGGCATGAAATTGCCAATGAAGTTTTGAAGACTTATCCCTGAAGAGTGTTGGCCAAAAAGCAATCCTGAGCTTATTTCGGTAACTGCCTGTTTTCTAAATTATTCTTTCTAACTTCAGCCGTACTGTGATAGTTTTTCCATCTCTTATTATTTCAACCGTGACAGATCCGCCATCCTTTTCAAAAGAACTTTTCAACTTCTGGTATGAAAATGCTGCAGCCTCTTTCCCATTTATCTTACTTATTTTATCCCCCTTGATAAGCCTGACTAACGTCAAGCATTATTTCTCTCCCAGCAAAAGTTGCATTATCTGATCCCGTCCAAAGCCTCCGCTACGAATGATTCAGTAATTATGGGATCAGACCACTCTCCCCTACTTAGTGCTGTTCCCTTTGTCTTTTGAAGCAGCCAACGGAAGGAAGTTCTCCATCGCCCACACTTCGTGGCTGTACTCAAAACAGTCGAAGGCTAAGCGCTTTCCATCAGGGTGTACGTCAAGCGTCCTCCACAACACACCGAACATCGTTGTTTGGGGCCTACAAAGCTCGCGCGCCTCCCCCCCGCTCGCTGAAATAAGCCAAACTGCATTTATCCTTTCTGGAATGGAGTTGGTGACTGGGATGGAGTTAGTGAAAAGCAAAAACTTTCCATCAGGAGTCCAGGCAATCATTGGATACTGCTTGAGCTCATCGTTATTAAGCAGTTCCTTGGGCTCACCGCCTTGGGCCGGCATTGTCAAGATTCGGTGAATCACTGTCATCGGGGGGAACTTTATCAGCAAGCTAGTGATGGCCAGCTGCTGCCCATCAGAAGATAGGGCAAAGGTCAGATATTGTACGTTTCGGAGGCCTTCCATACTGAACAGCTCTTTTTCTTGGCCTGACTCCAGGTCTCTTCTCATGAGGCTCGCCTTCAATGATTTAGGATTGCGAACTACGTAGAACAATGTCCTGCCATCCCGAGAAAGCTGCGCTGCACCCAGTGCATTAGACTCACTCTGCATCAAAGTTATACGTTCGCCTGAGCTTGCGTTTATCCTGTAGATTGCCTCCAGAGACGGCGATATATTTATGTGGAAAATCGACACAATAAAAAACTTTCCATCAGGTGACCACCGAAGTGAATAGAAACGTGGAAGATTGGGATCGAGATCCCGTTCTTGACCAGTTTCCATGTTTCGGATGCGGATGGTCCCAGAATTATCGGAATGATGTACACAATAAGCCAGGTGTTTGCCATCGGGTGACCAGGCAGGCGATTGGTTAGTCCCTGTCTGACTCACTGTTTGAGATTTTGACAACAGATTGCCTGTTTGCATATCCACCTCAGCAACAACGGTTTCTATAGAATTAAACTCAACAGCATAATAAAAGGTGCCGTCCCGCGTGAAACCTTTCGGTCTGATCTTGGTGGGAATGTCTCGCTTGACCAGTTCAGGCGTTCCCTGCCGTTTACCTTCGGCCACGGGCAAAAGATAGGCATCCCAAGTATCCGAAATAGAGGATTTACCGGAAATACCCTGCATGCGGTCACTGGCGAAAAAGATGTAGTTATTATCAGGCGTCCAGCCTAATAATCTATCGTTTGCAGCATGCTGAACCACATGTTCCGTCTGTTGTTGTTCCATGTCGAGGATATAGATGTCCCCGAACTTAGATTTTTTCTCCTGTCGCAGGCCATATGCGAAGTAGCGTCCATCCGGTGAAATCGACTTCCCACCGTTCCAGCCATCCCAGAAGAAATCGAAGGTGTGGATCACCTGCATGGAACCATCTTCGATAGAGAACGTAACCAGCTGATCTTCATCACCATCCCACAAACCACACAGGATCTGTTTTCCATCCGGTGTCCACGAATATATCTTGACCTGTTCACCTTGTTCAAAGCGATGAAGAACACGGTGTTCCGTGCCGTCCATCTTAATCAGCTGAAGCTCGGTCTCTGGCGAAGGGTAGAATTGGTTCATGTATGCAACGTGTGTGCTCTTTGGAGATATAACCGGGTACCACATACCCGCTCTGGATACTTTAGTCAGCGGTCGAATTTTGCTTGTGATCAGATTACGAATGACCATCTCCGCTATCAGCACGTCGGACGTCGGCTGGAAGTCACACATGTAGCGCCCATCCAGAGAGGGCGGGCCCGAGAAGTCTGACATGGGGCCTGTTTTTACCCTGCGAAGCGAAATGTTCGGCTCAGACTTGGACAAATAAGTGTTTTGGCCCTTGCTCCAGACGGTGAAAGAGAAAGACAAGAAGCCAAAGGCCAAAATTAAAAATACACCCAGAGGTGACCATTGATATGAGTTCTTTTTAAATTGGGCAATCATGATGATCCTCCTTTTTAATTGTGATTTGTTCTCCAATATTCCCGCCATGGCTGGTAGAGGCCGCGAACGAGAGAAACGGCGTAAGAGCCCGACTATGGCTCGTCCATAATCCTGTGATTTTTCCTTTTCCGTACGCGAAAGGACTAAGGCATCACAGGAAAGTTCACGATCGGCCCGCATACAGTAGAAAGCAAACCAGACCAGTGGATTAAACCAATGCAGGATTTGCAGCAGGCTGGTCAACCACCCTAAGTAGATGTCACGGCGTTTAAGATGGGCCAGTTCATGAAGAAAGATATACTGCATCTCTTCCTGGCTGGCTTCCTCGATCATTTCCGAGGGAAGGAGTAGGCGCGGCCGGATAAAGCCAAAAAGAGCCGGGCTTTTAATTTTGGCGCTTGGTATAAGGCCTACGAGAGTGTGAATGCCCATCCGCTCTTTACACTTTTCAAAGAGTTCCAGAGTCTTCTGGTCGAGTAAGAGACGCTCCTGCTTGACAAACCTCCAAAGGAAAAAATTACTCAGAAGTAGATACAGTCCGATCATCAATGCGCCTGCCAGCCAAATATAAGGAAGGACTCGACGGAGGGAAGCCACCAATGGCTCGGATTTGTTTTGTATTGCAGCGGACGTCCCAGGTTCCTGAGTCATCTTAGTTTGGGTTCCGGCATCGGATTCCGGTTTCAGAGCTGTTTTGTCTTCAATATTAGCGAAAACCTGTGTGGCTGGAGAGAGCTCTTGTTGTTCAGTCGTGTCAGAAGGCTGCTGCTTTTGAACCTGACTATCCCTAGTAGGGATAAGATTTATCAGACTGATTTGGCTGGGAGGTGCTCCCGGAAAGACCATCCGTATCAATAACACCAGCCAAAGGGCATGAGACCAGCGTGGACCCAACTTTTTACGCCCTATAATCTGGACTGCCAGAATCAGGATGATTACGATACTGGCAATCAGTGTAGTCTGTAAAAGCCAATTAAAAAATGGTTGTAAATTGGTCATTAGAGATCCCATAACTATCCCCCTTTTTTTTGGTCGAGAATCTCCTGAAGTTCATTGATATCTTCAGAGGAAAGGTCGGCATCCTCTAGTAAAGCAGCAAGTGTCGGTGTCATCGCCCCTTGGTAGACGCGCCCGACGAAAGATTTGGTCTCTGAACGTATACATTCGGACTCATCCACTGCAGCTGAATACCGATACCTGTAGCCTTCCTCAATAACCTTGATGGCACCTTTTTTCACAAGCCTACTTATTAAAGTCTTGATCGTTCTGGGCTTCCACTTGACCTCACTTCTAAGGGCATTGACGACATCATTTGCAGTCTGAGGACCGTGCTCCCACAATGCCTGCATCACCCGCCACTCCGAGTCGGCTATTTTTGGCAATTCTTTTTTCATTGTGTTTTCCTTGATTACATTAGTAGTCATACATAATGTATTACGATTGTAATCATCTGTCAAGAAATAAAATAAAAACTTTTTTTTAAGTCAGGAAGATAAGGAGATGAAAATCTGTCAAAAATTCTGTAAATTATAAATAAATTGTTCTATATGTGGTTGCTGTCTGTGGCATTATTTATATACGTCTTTTCTGTGTTTTATTCTCAGGATTAAGACAGTGTCGTTAATGATAGTGAAAATAATTCTGTAATGTCCGATACGGCATTTCCTCAATCCGGAAAATGTTCCTTTTAGCTCAGGATATTGACCTGCTTTGGTTGAAAGCTCTTTGTCAATCTTTACTAATATCTTTTCAACTTGTTCCCTATCAATTTTTTTCAAGTCGCGTGAAACAGACTTTTTAAAAGAAATTTTATACTTCAAGCCCTTTCCTCATCTCATCCAATGAAATAACTGGATCAGTGACATCGTGCAGTCTATCTAGAGCTATTTGTAAATCAGCAAGCTCTTCAAAATAGGCTTCCAAGGCTTTTTGAATATGAAAGGCTCTCGATCTTTCAGTTTCTTTGGCGACTTCGTCAAGCTTTTGAACCAACCTCTCTGATATTCTAACTGAAACTGATATACTCATTCGGATCCTCCCTGTAATTGACTGTAATATAGTTTATACTTTGTAGTTGATTGTGTCAAGCTGTGTTTGCGAACGAATCTCCACCTCTCTTTCACTCTTTTCGAATAGTTGCTGTTGAGAATATTTCTGTTCAGACGTGCACAGAAACTGTTCGAATATGGACACATAGTGTTAAATAAACAATAAACAACCCCTAAAAATAATATTGGCATATTTATTGCTATTCAAAAGATTACGAATGAAGATTGAAAGAAAAACAAAAATGGAAACAAAACTCAATAAAGTGAAAAGCAACCGAAGATCGAACCGGACGCCCAAGCAGACACCGCGCTTTATTCCCGCACTTCTCTGGCACTATTTTAAAATCGCATTCCGCAAGATCAAACGTCAAAAAAGCTATTCTTTCATCAACATTGCCGGTTTGTCAGTGGGCATGGCTGTTTTCCTGTTGATTTTGACTTGGATTCAATTCGAGGTGAGTTATGATCGTTTTCATGAGAGATCGGATACGCTGTTTCGGGTGACTATCCGCAGCGACTCCCCCGACGAAACAGGCTATACCATCAGCACGCCTCAGATATTATCAGAGGCGCTGAAAAACAATATTCCCGAAGTCGAACGGGCCGGGATCATCCAAAGATCAAGAAATGCGGTTTTTCAAACAGAAACCGAAAGTTTTACAGAAGACGGTTTTTTCGCGGATGAGAATTTTTTACGGATGTTCAGTTTCGATATGATCCTCCGCAGCCGGACGGAAGTCCTGACTGAACCGAACTCTATTGTACTCACCGACGAGATGGCTGAAAAGATCTTCGGTACAGAAGATCCCATCGGAAAAACCATCTATTTTAAGGGCCGATTCCTGAGCAGTGACTTGAGTGTAACCGGGATTATACGGAAGCCGCCTAAAAATTCTCATTTGCAGTTTCAATATCTGGTATCGACAGCAACTATGGCTGTGCATAAAGATCTGAACGAATGGTTTAACACCTGGGATATAGAAGCCTTTAACACCTATGTCGAACTAAAGCAGAAGCGATCTCAGGAAAATGTGGAGCAAAAGATCGAAACAATAATACGGGAAGCCAAACAGCAGCATTCCTTGAAGGAAAACGCGGTTTATCTGCAGCCTGTTTTGGATATCCATCTTAAATCGCAGGTAACGGGTGCCACGGCCACCAATAATCGTATCCAAACCGTGTATCTTTCCGGAGCCATAGCACTTCTTATTCTCTTGATCGCAGGCATCAATTCCATGAACCTCTCCACAGCCCAAGCCTCGACCCGGATCAAGGAGATCTGTATGCGAAAGGTCATCGGGGCAAAGCAGTCTCAGTTGATCAAACAATTCCTAGGAGAATCCTATTATTTCACGACTTTGGCCATGGTTATGGCATTTTTAATTTTCTATACGATTTTCCCTATATTTTCGAGCTTTTTGGGCAGCAGTCTGACCTTGAGTGAGGTGGTAAAGGCACCTCTTATCCTCTCAATTTTAGGCACTATCGTATTTGTAGGGGCTTTTTCAGGGATTTACCCAGCGTTGGTGCTTTCGGCTTTCCAGCCGTCTTCCCTTCTTAAGAGATATACCGGGGCCTGGCTAAAAGGAGCGAAAATCCGGAATTTGCTCGTCGTTTTTCAGTTTTCGGCCGTTGTCGTCCTGATGATCGGAACCATTGTTATCACGAAACAATTGAACTTTATTAAAAATACGAATTTAGGATTCGAGCGTGAGCATGTTGTAATCCTGCCTCTTATCGAGGAGAAGGCCGTTTCTCAGGCCCAAGTGCTTAAAGCCAGGCTGTTGGAATCCTCCAAACTTTTGAGTGTGACGGTTTCTGACTCGAACCCGCTTAGGATCGGTGTATCTATCGGAGGGATGAAGCTCAAGCAGGAAAATGGGGAAGAAATAAAAATCGACATGTTTAGGGCCAATATCGATCACAACTTTTTGGATGTCTTCGGGATAAAGATTACAGAGGGCAGAAATTTTTCTCGAGACTTTCCAAGAGATGACAAAAAAGTTCTGGTCAATGAATCCTTTGTCAGGAAGCTCGGCTGGAAGGATCCGCTCAACAATATGCTAAAGGATGCCGCTGTTATCGGTGTGATAAAGGACTTCCATTTTGACACCTTGCATAAAATCATAGAACCGGTGGCGTTTTACCTTAGCAGCAATTTCTTTGGAAGGGCCAACCTTGGAATCCGGATAAGACCCGAAGATCCGGAGGCCATCCTGGCAGAAATCAAAAACATTTTCACCCGGATTACAACCAGCCAGCCCTTTGATTTCTATTTCCTTGATGATGCATACAACACGCTCTACCGCAATGAGCAGCGCTTGGCCATCATGATCGGCTATTTAAATGGCCTAGCCATCATCCTGGGTTGTATGGGGCTTTTCGGATTGGCAACCTATGCAGCACAGCGGCGGTCTAAGGAGATCGGAATCCGTAAAGTGCTGGGGGCTTCGGTTTTAAGCATCATCCGGTTGATTTCCAAAGAATTTGTGGTGCTTGTCGTTATCTCCAATGTGATTGCCTGGCCCCTGGGCTACTACTTTTTGCATAAGTGGCTTCAGGGCTATGCATACCGCTCTGGATTCGGAATCGAGATCTTTGTGATGGCAGGATTGGGAACCCTGCTGATTGCATTGTTTGCAGTGGGTTTGCATACGGTCAAGGCAGCCTGGTCTAATCCGCTGGACAGTATTCGGCACGAATAAGAGATTCCAGGATCCGAATAGCATTAAGCGTTTGCAGTTAGAGCGATGAATGGAAGGTGTTTTATTCCACAATCCATTCTTTTATCCATTTTTTCTCAAGGAGATTCTCTGAAACAAACGGATCTTTTTGGATAATAGTCGTGGCTTCTTCGATGTTCTCTGCTTCAATTGTTTTTTCATGGTAACTCAACACATCCAGAATAGAACCAAGCCAACTTTTTGTTTTGTCATTTTGCCTCCTTCAAATGAAGCACTGGAAAAACCGTATCACGAGAAAATCGATAAGTCAACTAGTTCAAAGGATCCTAAATCCACCGTCAAAATTTCATATTCCCGTTTTTTAAGTTTTTCAATGAAAATTTCAGTCTGTTTTTCTCATCTTAACTGTCTGTATTAAAATTTCAGTCAAAATAGGCCTCTCGACCCT
>SDBS01001740.1_pt1 | contig 22003 bp, 19 predicted proteins | sample 2277091 | NCBI WGS metagenome assembly SDBS01 (sample SAMN10404972, study PRJNA504765) | marine sediment metagenome | isolation source: marine sediment core GS10_PC15, 163 cmbsf | place: Arctic Ocean: Southern Knipovich Ridge | collected 2010
CCTCGTATTCAACTATAGCGTCATGAAGATAATTGGTATACAGGCTGGTAGCGTTTTGGACACATTCCTTTTCAGTCTGGGCTGCCTCTCGCATTTTTTCATATTTAGCCTCGTCTCTTTCCAACCCCGCAATAGTGCCTTCAAGAATGACTTGTTGTTTCATTATTTCCTTGTATTCGCAATCGTTTAACATATCTCCTCCTTATGCTGGTTCCACAAAACCGTCTTCGCTTATTCGAATCCAGTGTATCTGCCAATGTATCTTACCTGTTTCTGAGGAATAATCACCACCAGCAGTATAGACCATTCTGACCGTTGTTACCGCACCACTTTTCTTACCTAAAGCAAATGGCTTCAGAATCTCCTGCATAACATTGTCTTGTTCCTCAAAGATGGCGACATTCGCCCTAGCGACAGTTAATATTTGACCTGCCTCCCTATCCTTGACAAGATATGAGCCAACCTCAAAACTAGATATGGCTGGAGCACCTGAGATTTTAGTCAACACCACTGGAGTGCCGGCTGTGGGGAAAATATCAAGGTAGACTGCCGTAATAGCCGCCGCTAAAGCTGCGGTCTCTGTATGGCCGTCTATATTATAAACAAGCACCAAGCCAGTTATAGTAAATAGGCTGGCATATTCTGGGCTACCAGCATTACTGTTGATAGTGAGTAGCTTCTTCGCAAATCTAACATGACGGGATGCGATTGCATGGTCTAATTTCATATTTAACTACCTCTCTTGGCATCTCTATAATAGGCGGTTACAGTTCTTGTCGTGCCTTGAATTTTAACAGCGGCTACTCTGATACCTTCACGCCCCCATACTTGATTGCCAGAGCCAATTATCTCAGCCCTGGCCGGGTCCTGGGCACCATCAAAAGTATTAGCCACATCTTCGCTAATCTTACGTTCAACCCCATCTTCAGTCGTGTAAACCTTGAATGTAATGGTATCGCCCTCTGCCATATTATTGAGGTCTACTCTCAGTTCCAGCAGGACAAATTCATTATCGTTACTCTCGTTATAGACATTGTCCTCACCACCATCTACTGAAACGGCTCCACTTGTGCCTCTGGCAACATCTAGGTCAGCATCTTGTTCTTCACCCAATGTCTCAAGGCTTCTGGGACCGGAGCCTCTTGTGGCTGCGAATAGCCCATAGAGTAGTGGGTGAATCAGCATAGCTTGGTCGCCTACTACATCTGCTGCTGAGAAGGCTGTATGGTTCATCAGTCCAGTTGTGCTGGTGTAGGAGCTTATTTGTCTAAACTCGCCCTGTGGTGCTGCTCCGGCTCCGCCATTATCCCTGACTATCATCATCCACCAGCCGAGGAAGTAATCATCTTCCCAACCTATGAGGTCAGCGATGGTAGATGATACGCCAGCAGATACGGCTGTAATATCTCCGAAGTGAACCAATGAACCTGCGGTGGCTATTCTTCTCAGTAGAGCCATAGCTGATTCAGTATCAGCCAGTACGCCGGCAGAAACTGTGGCATCCCTTGTGCCTAACAACACACCGAGAGCAGTATGGAAGGCATCAAGGTTAGCTCTAGCTGAGCCATCAAGGGAAACACTGTAAGCTCCACCACTGGTAGCAAAGTAATCAGCCAGAGCTTGCATCATAGTTTCAATGTCAGTGCGAGAAGAACCACCAATCGTAGCTGCGAAAGCATCACTTGAGAACCTGAGTAATAACCGTCTGAGTTTGGCGTGAGCAGTAGTTGTGGCTATATCTGATAAATTATCAGCAGTGGCAGTATCGCCTATACTACCAATAATCGCATCCATTCTATCCCTTAGAGCTTCTAGGGAATCGGTAGCCCTGTCATAACCAGAAGCATCACCATCACTCGTCATAAGGTGAGCTATTATGCTGTGGTCTACTACTGAAATTGGGTAGGCTTGGTCGCCATCGGCATCAGAATAAAGATGGTTAACATAGTTGTAGAGTGCACCCAACCCCCAAGTATTATGCCCCAAAGCTGCATAAATAAGGTCAACTACCGTATCTACTGTGTCAATCTTTCCCTGATTGGTAAGAATATGGTTGCGTAAAGCACCGAAGCCCCAATTGTCATTACCAGCAGCTTCTTTAATCCAGTCCACATTATCATCAATGGTTGCGAGAAGAACATCCAAAGCAGCAAACACAGCATCCATGTTGGTTCTAGGAACGCCACCCACAGTAGGATTGAAAACATTGGAGCCATTGAAACCTATCACGGCAGCTATGTATTGGATGGCAAGGTCAAGGCTGTTTATAGCCTCATTGTTTAGATTCCCCCAAGCTCCATCGGTCCCCAGTATCTCATTGAGGATTTGCTTGATGTAAGCCATCATAGAGTCAGTAGTAGTGACTGGACCTGAAGCTGCTGCCACAGCCTTTGTTCCCAGCGAAGCTATTAGAGGATTGATGATTAGAACCTCATCGCCTACCTCTGGGTTGCCACCAGAAAAAGCAGCATGCTGGAATATGCCACCTGTTGAGGTATAGGCTACTACTGGTGTTTGCTGCCCTTCCGGTGCTGCTCCATCTGCCTGGACAACCAATATCTCATAGGGAGTTCCAGCAGTAGTCTTAAACCAGCCAGTTCCCATACCAGCCAAGCCAGATACTCTAAAATGAGTAGTATCATCAATGGTAGTTATTGCACCATAGAAAGCCAACCCATAGTCAGCATATTTTTCAATAAAATTAACGGCGGTATTAAGGTCTGTTGTTGACTTCGCCGTTATGTTCAGGGCAACGTAAGCCTTATTCGGATGAGCAGCAGCCGAAGTTCCCTGCTGAGCCCTAACAATAGTGAGGGTATCAGTAGAACGATTAGTAACGGATACTATCTCATCCTCAATCGTCAAATGGAACGGATAGGTCGAAGGGAACTTAGCCCCATCACCGGCCGTAACATCAATAGAGGTAGCCCCTATCGTTAAGGCAGCAGCCAGTTTACTATAAGCCCTGTTTTTTACTACTAGAAATGTAGTTTCTCCTCCAGCCATAATAAAACCCCCTTAGTCTTTAGGCAATGCTTCATAGTTATCCTGTAGCGCATGATGCTTGAGCGCTGACTCATACTCATCACGCCATAACTCTCCTACACTAATCATGCGTGGACCAACATTAACACCACCCACATTCAGTGAGTTAATCTGCTCCCTACCTTTATTCCTAGCAGCTCGGGCAGCGACACCTTTGATTAAAACTGTCTGGTGTTTAGGTTGCAGCGTTGAAGTTTTATCAGTCAAGGTATGTTTCTTCAGGCAGTAAAGCCACACAGTCTCATTAGCTGAAGGAAGGATATTGATATCCATAGTCAGCACATCGGCAAACCTCGAGTGATTACGAAACCGCTTGGGGTTATAATCTGTCAGATATTCCACGCCTCTGTTCGTCCGGACTCGGATAAGGTCTTTGATATTGCTAATATCTATTTCCTTTGAGTCAGCAGTCGTAAGGATAGTAAGCCCAACATCTTTACTGACAGTATGAATGGCAGCCGTAGTTCCCAGTTGTGCCCGGCTTACAGTAAAGTTATCGGGAGATGCTAGCGCTGTCACTTGAAGAACCTCATCCTCAATCGTGATGTAGAATGGGTAAGAAGTTGAGAAGTCATCATCGGAAGCTACTACCAAGGTTGTTCCCGATGCTGATAACTCTGTAGCCACTGTGCTAAGAGCATCGTAAGCCTTTACCTTAGCCTCGTAGGGCATCTTGAGTTCCATTTCATCCAAGGTTATGCGGATAAGCCTATCTAAGAGGTCGTCTTCAAACTCTAGGTCTACGCCTTCCGTAAATTCATCGAGAAGAATATCTCTCGCCGAGGCACGAATATCCGAAATATACCTACCCATAATGACCTCCTGTCATCACCCCAAATAAACTTGACTTCGGTGTTGATTTATGGTAAAGTTATATGAGTGATGATAAATCTCAAATGTAAAGATTGCGGACAGAATTTTGAGTGGGCTAATCCTATCAAGCAATTTTGCCCAGTTTGCACTGAAAAGCGCAGGCTTAATGCGATAAGAAGGTATGATAGAAGTGATAAAAGAAGAGAACGAGCTAGAATATACCGCTTGAATCACCCTAAGCATTATCCTAAAATATGCCCTCAGTGTGGCGGGGAAATGCACGAAACAGCAAAGATGTGCAAGGCTTGTATGATACAGTATTTGAAAGCACGCCCGCCTGAAGAACACCCAATGTGGAAGGGTGGTAGAACCATTAGCGTTGAAGGTTATATTTGGCTTCGTCAACCGCTTCATCCTCGTGCTAGTAAGAAAGGATATGTTGCTGAACACATCCTTGTATGGGAACAAGTTAATGGCAAACTGCTTCCCGATGGCTGGGTAGTTCACCACCTTAATGGTATTAGAAGCGATAACCGCCCTAAAAACCTCGTAGGCATGCCCAAGAAATCTCATAACCTTTTGCCTCAAGCAAGAACTAAGCGTATTCAGGAATTGGAAGCCCTGCTTAATCATCAGCATCAACTCCTATAGCCCTTACATCAGCTCTAAATCTAGCCATAAGTCAACTCCTATACTGCTATTTCTACCTGTATTTCTGCCTCAGCCTTGGTTATGATTTGCTGGTTTCTGGCGACAATAGCATCATACTCTGTCTGGTCTTGCTCCGTGTTAAGTGGGGGAACCTTGGCTCTCTCTATGAGGTCAAGTAGGTTTTGAATTCTTACTGGATCCATTATAATCCTCCTGAAGTTATTTTAGTCTAGGCAAAATCAGGGTCTAGTGCATAACAGAAGTAGTATCTAGCAATTCCATTATCGTAGGACACTCGCAGTCCTAAGTGGAATGGTATCGGCTTGGGGAATGTAATCTGCCACAGACCGCCGGAACTGGTCTTAGGCTCAAACATCTTACCCAGCGAGAAGTAATGACTATCATACGCCCAGCTCTGTCTATCACGGTATGTCTTCGTGGACTTGGTATCTGGTCCATACATATCATCTATAGTGCCGTAGGAGTTTCCCCACGCGACATAGATGATTCCGTAAAGTAGACCCGGGCGAGCAGTTGGGAACTCGGCTAGGAACCTTGACTTCTGAGCAACAGTCCAGGTTCCAGCAACCTTAGCTTCATCGGATGCAATAGCACCCGGAGCACCAGTTACCCAATTATGACCGGGATCAGTTAAAGATACCTGCCTGTCATTAACATCAGCATACCCATGAGGGCCAGCCCAAATAGCTGTAACCGGTGCACCCTCAAGAATCTTTAGCTGACCACCCTGAACAGTTACAGGCAATGGAGAAACCACCGCACCTGCGGATGGAGCTCCACCAGTTATAATCTTTTCACTCATTGTCTTGTCCTCCCTTATGAGCCGTAGTATTTACAGGATAGTTTCGCGGTGCCTGAATCGTCTATACATCTGAACTTCTTTACCGCATCCCAGCCCCAAATCTCCACAAGTCCATTCTCCCCTACATGAAGACCTTCATCAGCTGCAGCGTCTTCACCATTTGTCTGATAGTGGATAGATCCGCCGTGTGGCTGAATCAGGACATACAGCAGCTTCTCCATTTTAACATCCGTGATATAGGCAGCACTAAAGCCAACAGAGGCAGCCAATGATGCGATTACTTCAGTGTCTTCTAAGACGTAGGCGTGTGGTTCATTTACCATAATAAACCTCCGGTATTTAGTTTCCTCTCTTGTTAAGAATAGTTAAAGCTTCCTTAATAACAGTAGCTTCTTTGGCATAACCTCGTGGAGCTTTGGCTCCACTTTTTACACCCCACTTCGCATGAATATTGTAAAAGGCAAGAATCAAATCAGCTTGCCTCGCCTTTAATTTTAGATAAGGCCGAATAGCCCGAACAAAAGGAAGTGAAGCGAAACCTGTTAATTCCCACCTGTAAGCAATTTTCCAGCGTTTATTCTGTTGGACAATCTGAACCTTCCCGCCGAATGTATCCACTAGCCAATCAATAAGCGTAGGGTCAGTATTACCAATCATCACATAAGGGGTAAATGTGCTCCAGTTGCGATGTTTATCCATACCGATACAACCTTCGCCATCTACAATTCCAGCAGTATAAATAAGGTCATCTCTAGTTGCCATCAGTTGCCCCTCGGTATTTTTCTACCCCACGCCTTAGCCGCTTGGGCATAGGCTTGACCGGCTGCCTGTTCCTTAGTCTTACCTTCGTTCTTTATCAGGTATTCTATGGTAAGACTTATCTTGTTGCGGACAGAGTCAAGGGATTCACCTTTCGTTATTTTATCGACCGCAAGTGGCATTATTATGCCTCCCTGTTTTTGCTGTGTCTCTTACCTATCTTGCTGGTTTCCTTGTGGTTGCTGGCACATTTCGTGCAAAAGTATTCGTCTTTCCCCGGTGGTCTGACTCCCCCGGGTCCCGTAGTTCCTTCGGCTACAGTCTCAGGTTCACTAGCGCCCTGAGTTTCGGGGTCGGTAGCTTTTGCTAGAGCAGCTCCCCTCTTATCAGGTTGAACACCAGAAGGCTCACCCTCAGGCTTGGTTTCAAGTTTCTCATCCTTTTCGTAGGACAGGATAGGCGAAGATTCCACATCTTCAGGTGGCTTAGGTAAAACCCGAGCGCCAACAAACATACCAACTCCACACTTGGGGCAGAAGTCAGTCCATTTAAGCTTGCCATTGGCATCGTTGCTCTTCTCAGCAGCCTTTGGCGTAGCTTCCCTGAGATTATATCCGCACGACTCACAGATATCTACCGGCCATTTTAGCTCTTCCATAAAGCCTCCTTGTTATTGGAGTAGAGAGGGGGAGCTACCCCCCTCTCTGAGTTTCGTTTCTCGGTCAAGACTACGGGTCAATCTGGAGCATGACGAAGTGGCTGGTTTTTGCAGATAGGCTTGTGTATAAGTCCTTGGTCTTCTCAAGGATGAAACCAGCGGGCTGACGTTCCTCAGGTCCCGCACCGATTATCCTTATTTGACCTTGCCCATCAAATACAAAAGCTCGGTCACTGCCACTATCACCTATACCCGCATCACCACCCTTGCACATACAGGGTCCCCAAGTCTGGAGCCAGACCCACTGACCATCCAAGTCGCCTGCCTCTACATTCACCATTGGGACACCAATAGTGCTGGAATACTCGTAGTCTGTCCCACCCCATTCGACTGTCGCAAAGGGACTCTTCCAGACTTCGACTTCAGTAGTATCGTGGGTTGTTGCGTGTGCTAACTCGTCATCTAGGGTGACAGTCACATACCCATCGGTGTCCGAAGCAGTATTGCCGAGGATGCCATAACTCGTGCATACTGTGTTGTCCTCGTTGCCGATAGCTATATGGCCATACTTCCACTCATCCGCCGTGACACCAGCCATCTCAACGACAACCTCAGTAACACCCGCAGCGTGAGAATGGATGTTCGTAGAAGATTCGGCAATCTCAATAAATGAGACAGCCTGAGCGCCCTTACACGCTATCAACTGAGCATTGACATATTCGCCAGCATCACCCTGCCTCTGTCCTCTGGCATAGACAAAAGTCTTGCCATTGAATCGGTATTTGGTGGTTAGAGGATACAGTTGAACCACATCCGCTTGTCTGAGGTTAGGTATATTGGTGTTAAGCATATCTGGATTAGGTGGCAGTAGTAACTGTCCACCATTCTCCAGGAATAAAGGCTGTTGGAATTTCATTTTAATCTACCTCCCCTAACCAGCCGTCGGAGCAGTGTTGGTAATATCGGTGATTCGACCTATGCCCCATTTGCTGCCAACGATTAAGTTCGTATATGCAGCTAGGCGCATCGCCTTACCGATGAAGCCGACCATCTTCTCAATGTATTCCAGATTGAAGAATTCGCCGTCATTCTCGGTCTTACCAAACGCTACTTTTACGCCGGGGTCAATACTACCAAGAGTGGTAGCCCCCTGCTTGATTGCGAAGATGGAATACTGCCGGGTGTCGGAACTGTATTTTGCCCTAGCATTGGCGCTGGTAGTGCCTTGGCCTGTGTTGGCTTGTTCAGCCACCATGAAGTCGGAACGGATAATCGGTTTGTTATCAAAAGTGAGTGTCCGTCCACCGGCCTCATTGATAGCATAGTTAATCAGACCCATCGCACCAGCCGTGTCAGCCTTCAGGGAAGCAATACCAAGTTCCCTGTATACCCGGTCAATCTGACGAGCAAGTGCAAATGGCATCAGCCAGAAGTCGAATCCATGCTTCAATTCATCGCTGATTATCCGCATATTCTCGAGTGCTAATGCACCCTCGCCCTCGTCAATATCCCAAGCTTGTCCCCAGTTAGTTGCAGCCCAAGCGTGTAGACCATCCATAGTCAAACCAGTGCCATCATAGGTATAGTCGTCGTAGATGATCTTATCGCCGAGCACTTTGGTTATATCCCTCATCATGCCTTCGAGTGCCATTCTCTCGTAGTCATTCTGAGTCTGCCAGATAGCATTGTCGTAACTATCCAGCTTCGTCATTAAGTAACAGATCCGGAGAACAGCAGTCTGAGCACTAAAGGTAGCACCTTCGCTGAATATCGTTGCACCGCCCGGTCCAATATTGGCGACAGCAGTCTCTAGGTTCGTGCCTTCACGAAGCCATCGGATATATTCGCCGGTATGGTTGGCTTGCACAAAACCGAGTATATCAACGGGGTTACCTCTCTTATAGTTCTCATCCACGACGCCAGGGATAAGCGTCGGGGTAGTTGCTTTTAGCACTTCTGCCAGGTTATTCCAATAACCACCACTAAGTGCCATAGTGCTTTCCCTCCAAGTTTATTTCTTTTTAGCATCCGCGAGCATCTTTTCAGAGACGCTCCGAGCATCCGCACCAGTAGATAGAGTGGATGCAGGTATAGTGGTTAAGGCAGCAGGTATTTCTTTCCCGGTCTTGGGATCTACTACCGGTTTCCCGGTCTTCGGATCAATCTGCTGAACAGGTATTTGCTTGAGTGTATTGGCTGCAAGAGCTAGCCTCTCAGGATTGCCGTCAGGAACAAGATCAGCGAGTCGCTTCTCATCAACGCCGGCAGCCATAGCAGCTAGCTTTATGCTAACTGTAGTCTCCCTCGCTGAAACATCGACATCCCTCGTATCCTGTACTGTCTTCCTAGCTTCCTGTTTGGCACTTTCACCTTGCAACCTAAATGTCTCAGCAACATTAGCCTGTCTAGCCCTCAGTGAACTAAGAGCTGCTGGATCGTCCTTTACCTTATCGGCAGCAACTTCGTCGTTAGCCTTAAGGAGTTGGTTTACTTGGCTGGACACAGTGTTAAATTGTGTAGTCAAACCTGCAACCTCTCCTGTCAGCCTTTTGGCTTCCTTCTCTGCCTTTTCTGCCCTGTCTTTCTGCACTCGACCGTCTGCGGAAAGAGCGTTCTCCACCATCGTTTTGACATCCGCCCCACCATACTGTTTGTCCACCTCGATTTTCGAAGTAATCTCTTCCACAGCAGAAGGTCGGCTCAAGTTCTCCGGAGCTTCCGGTCCGGGAGCCGTCGAGCCTCTGTCCCCCTCTTTCCTAGACTTGTCCGAAACCATGAGTATCCTCCCTATTGGAGTATATAATTTTCCTTGCCAAAAAGCAAGGTTACTCCCCTCTTAATGCTCTCAGTTTGTCTTCGATCGCCTTCCCTCTCGCATCCCAATCCTCAATGAAGCGCTCAAAAGTTGTGAGCTCACCACGTCGTCTCTTATCAGCAATCGGAGTGTAATCGAATTTCAATACCAGCCAAGCATCGAGCTCAAGATGATTCCACCTGAAGTCGTCCTTTGCCTTCAGGTGCGGTAATGCAATGTATGTCAGGTATAGATTAAATACTTCCCTTGTGGGAACTTTTGTGAAATCCCACTTCTCATGCTGCACTCCGTCATTGTGCTTCGGGTTCATATAAACATTCTGGTAGAACTCCAAGTTCTCCATCATAAACCAATCGTCGTCATACCATAGGTCAGTGCCGGTATCGAGCTTCCAGTTCGCCGGCTTGCCCTCACCTATAAGCTTGTAGTAGGCGACGTAGCTATCTATATACTGCTCCGGAACGAAGGCGCCATAGGCATTTCTCCGAATCTCAGCTAGCCCGAAGTCTGTATATCTGCCATTGGCGTCAAACCGCATGGCATTTCTGGCAAGCGCCCGGTCGTCTACATTCTCAATATAAAACTCTGATTCATGGTCGGCCAGCCCCTCGAGTTTTTCAAAGTCTTCCCGGTTCTGATCGTAGATATCGTCGTATTGAATTGCCGGCACGTCTTCAGGCTTCGGAATATCCAGCCCCTTGATATCGTGCATGGCCTGAGCAAAATCCGGATTCTCGACGAGGAATCTCTCCTGCCTCTTGCCCTTGATATCCAGATCGTAATAGGCAACGAACTTCTCTATCTGATCGAGTGGGAACCTATCACCGGTTATAGTGTTAGTCAACTCAAGAGCTTCACGCTGGCGTCTGGCAAGTCTATAGTCTTCGTGCTTATCGAGGTAAGCATCCCTAGCAACCCTATCGTCTTCGGGAATAGCGTTATACTCTTCGTCCTCTGTGCGATATTCAACCTCTAATCTCCAAATAGGAACATAGTAATTGTCCAAAAGAAACTTATCCTCATGTAAGGGAGAGGCCTTCTGCTTACCCCAAACGTCCTCATCCATTAAGAAATCATTGAGGTCAGGATTATCGTATCTATTAAGTTTAGCCTCAGCACTGTTACCGCTTGTCTCGTCGACTATTCTCATGTGAGCAACGTAGTCATTAACTAACTCTTCGGGAACAGGAGCTTCCCGGGTTCCCTTCCCCATTACTTCAACACGGCGCTCTATGTCACGGAATGTCTCGTCGCCCACCTTAGTCGCCCTGATAGCGTCTACTGCAGCATCCCTATCCGCTTTGATAGGGATATCCATAGCCTCTTCGAGTTCATCAAACAATGCCTGATTATCGAACCTGAGCTGTAGGTATTCTACTGTCTTGTCAGACAAGGTTAAGGGGTTACCACTCTCAGTCCGCCAATCGACATACGACTGAACGCCAGCCTCTTCCGCAGCTATATGATCCTTAAGTAGCAGAAGCCTAGCCTCGATGCTACTATGAGTTCCGTCGTCCACCATTTCGAGATACTCGAAGTGCGTATCTATCGAGGACTCCGGCGGTAAGGTTAATTCCGGGATAGCATTAGCCGGGATATCTAATTCTTTTATGAGGCGATTGACCTCAGTGTATGCTTCCTTAGTGAGTATCTTGGCCTGCCCCCATACGGCTAGCTGAGCGTTCTCGCTAGGATGAGCCCTTAACCAATCCTGCCGGGGATTAACCCCTATCTCAGCCTTATGCTTTTTAAGGAAAGCAGCCTGCTCATCCTTATCAGTAATCGCCCAATACTGATTGAGTAAAGCAAACTGAGTCTGAGAGAAGTTACCCAAGTGAGCGTTCCTAGTGCGCTCATCTTGGTCGAACTCTTTAAGCGCCTCTTCGTCGCCGGCAACAACAAGAATCTCCCTATCTCTCCACATCTGATAGTATTGAGCAAATGTAGTCTCTCCGGTCGCTGGATCGGCATTAAGGGATACCAGTTTCTCGCTAGGTAAAATCCTAAGATTCTCATTTATAACTCTAGCTTCAGCGATAGCCCGAATATAATCCGGGTAACCTTTCTCTGTCGTCAGGGTAGCCGGATCCACGCCGGCGAACTGCGATGAAGTATCCGTCCAGAAATCAGCCGTATCATAGTAAGGTTCAGTTATCCCATACTGCAGATTATCCGAATACTTCGGCAAGCCCAACTTCGGCCAGTTCTCAATCCAATCACCGGTATAAGTCTGAACACCGGCTCCTACTATTGCCGGGATAGCAACCTCTAGAGCAGTAACCGGATCTTCCATGTAGGCCTCGTAGATATCCCAAACAGCGAAAGGAGCTATCCTTTCAATCCACTGCTTCACATTAGCAACATCGACTTCCTCGCCAACGAATGTCTTACCAGTCCAAAAGTCAATTATGATAGAAGCCAGAGGCGCACCCTTGCCTCTCACGAAGTTTGTTACGGCCATTAAAGGATTGACTTCATACTCAGCGCCAGTAACAGACGATACACCTGTGCCATTGATAACTCTAGCAAAGAAGACAAAGAACTGCCGGTAACCACCCCAAGGATCTATTCTAGTATTCCCTATCCTTACCGACATATACTCAGCGCTCCGGGGATCGAGTTCTACAGTCCACAATCCCATAGCAGCACCAAGCAATATAATACCGCCAACGACACTAACAAAGGTCGCAGCGTTTTTCCACGCTTCTACCCTCACCCTTGGGTTAGCGTTGACTAAATCTTTAATAGATAGGATCCTACCTATCGTCATTCGAGGGGCAAAGAACACTGCACTGAGAGTCGGAGCTAAGGGAGCAGCCATACCCAACGATCCCCTAGCAGTGAAGTTGGCAAGCATTTTGGAGAAGTCAACCATTTCCTTTTGTATATCGAATACTTGTCCAACCGGCAATGTCTTCTCGCCTCTGGCATACTGCTCACTTAGTTTGAGCATCCCCCTGTAGTAACTCTGAAAGATCAGCCAGTTATGGACGTTAGTGCCGGTTTCAAAAGCCCGAGCAGATATCTTAACCCAAGGTAGCTTAGACGTAAGCCTTGGTATTAACCTCTCACCAGTAAGGTAACCAAACTCTTCAGTTCCTCTCCATTGAGCGGTCCCCTTTGGTATTATAAGAGGCCTCAGGAAATCACCGCCTTGCTCGGCTGCCACTTCATAAATCTGATACAGTGGATCCCGGGTAATCTTTTGCCATGAAGCCTCGGCGGACTTCTGGCTCCATATCGCCTTCCATGCGTCGACGTTAGCCTGAGCAAATGATATCGGATGGCTAGCAATAAGCGGAGCCTGCTGTCTCCAAAAGGAGAAGTCAAAGGATGCCTTATTCGCCCGGAGAAAGTTACCAATATCGATAGGACTCCATCCTATCTCTTTCAGAACTTTAATAACATTATCCCTAACCGGCTTCGGCCACAAAGGTATCTCTGCAATCGCATCATTGATTGGCGGTTCGTAGCGAGTAGGTGGCGCTACCGGATAGGCCACGTCTCGAGCTTCCATCCTTGCTAACTGGTATTGATCCTCGTCAATCTCACCATTGGCTAGCATTGTCGAGAGCTCTAGTTCTACCTTCGCAAAGGCCAGATCAATCGACGTCCGGGTATCTTTGACAACAGGGTAGTTGAAGTCGGGCTCGAGCAATGTCCTATAACCTTGGGGTATATCTGATAGCTTCCTGAGGTAGTCGGCCATATCCTGATCGATAGGTATTGGGGGCTGGCCTGATTCTCTGTATATACCCTCGACTATATCCTCGAGGGGCTTGTGCTCTTCAGTTATTTTCTCTATAGCTTTGAGCACCTTCGGCTGATCACCAAAGACACGCTGCAATCTAGTGAAGGCAGATCTACCAGTGGGGCCAGGCTCTCGAGGGATCGCCCTACCACGAAGAGCGTTCGTCAAGGCCGTATGTGTGCTCATCATTTCAAAGGGCTCATCCTTCAGTGTCCGATAAACCTTATCAAAGAGCACAAGCCTCATTTTCTCCGTTAGATCAGAAAGATAGTCAGTCGTGGCAATAGGCAACTCACCGGCCATTGTCTCCCTGATTGCCTGACTCATTGCCTCTTCGACCGGCATACCCTTTTCTACAATGAGCTCTTGAGCTCTGGCTTTCAATAATTCAGCCCGAGCAGTTCGCGCTTCTCTCCTTAAATTCCTCGTTAATTCCCAAGCGTTTATTGTCGTCGGGTTTTCTATATACTTGCCAAACAAGTCTAGTGTTACCTTGGCCTGAGCCGGGGTTAGGGTAAGGTTACCGACAATCTTCTCATTAGCTACTGCCTGCTCAGGTGTCCTTTCCGGAGTCGCCGGCAGTGGTGGCTGTAAGCCAGCTTCAGGTATCTCAACTGGTGGGGGTTTCTTAAATAGCTCTCTCTTTTCTGCTAGTGTTGCCTTGGCTTCTTCAATTGTGTTGGCGTAGAATGTAGTCCCCGTTACTTCAGTATCAGTGAATTGCATCCCAATATCTTCCTGAATACCATCATAGCGAAGCCCTGTTTCTTCTACTATCTGCCTGCTAACCACATCTGGTTCAGCAGGTAATGGGGCTAATTCTTTGGGTATCTCAACTGCTGGGGGAGCTACTTCTTTCCCTATAAATCTAACTGGAACATTCTCTATTCCTAAATCTTGCGCCACTATTAGTCTATGAATTCCGTCCCAAACTATACGAGAGCCATCTTCTCTAACTCTTATTATAATAGGTTCTGTTATCCCCTTTTCCTCAATCTCCTTAGTTAATCTTTCCAAAAATACCTTTTCGTCTTTCCGAATTAAATCTAATGGTATCCGTGTTTCTAGTTTAGATATTTCGTCTAATGGTAATGTGGCTTCAGGCATACCGGGTTCGGCGGTGGGGATTGCTGGTCTAATCGCAGATAAAATATTTATCTCTGCCGTAGTCAAATCTTCAAATACCTTAGAACCGACCTTTCCTTCAAGACCGGCATCCTTAGCCTGAGTAACCCTTTGTTCCACAGGCGTCGCATCCCAAGTTTCCTTTGTAATTCTTGCAGGCCTAATCTCTTCAGGTCCACCGGGCAAGAACTCACCGGGAACAACAAAACCACCCTCTTCTTTGAGGACGTCTCTAAGTCTCTGATACCAGTTACCGGTCTTTGGATCCTTCTGATATCCGAGTGCTATTAGTTCAGCATTAGTCTTGCCCCTAGTCTGAGAAGGTAATACTCTGCGGAGTGAAACGCCGGCGCCAAAGACTGCTAGTGGAGCTGTCGCTGCCAGTGTCCGGAGTATAGTATCCTCGATCCCCTCGAATATCTCTTGATTCTCATTGAAAGTCCGGATGCCGGCATTTAGAACGGCGTCTTGAAATACCTCTTCGAGAGTCTCTATTATCTCAATCATAGTGAAGGTTGTAAGCCCCTTCTTTAGCAAAGAGGCTAGTGTTCGCTTCGATACCTCTTCTAGTATCTCTTTAGAAGCCGTCTTGAATATAGCAGGGAGCACCTGTCTCAAATAAGGCAAGTCTCCTACTACCTCAATAGCAGACATAAGCAAGCCAATCGGTAATGCTAGCAGGTCGGCCTGTCGCTCGGTTGCCCCAGCAGCCAGTAAAGCGTCATAGGCGTCTTGAGCCTGAGGGGGAGTAGCCATAGCAGCCCCGGCAGCCATACCAAGCAAGAGGTTACCGGAAACTGCTGTTACAACGACAGTCGTCCCCATAATCGCTAGCATAAACGGAGCGGTAGAAGCAAACTCGTAGATAATAGTCTTGAGTGGGTCTGCTATCAACCGGTCAAGGATACTTACTCTAGCAAACGCTGGGGGAGCTAACTCCGGATGCTCGTCTACCCACGTCTCAAATTCATTCTGATTAAGTGTATATACTCGCCGGAACTCATTCCTTAATTTCTGATTGCCAGCATTAACGGCGTCAGCCCATTCGTCTCCGTATAAATCCCTCTCCCAATCATACATATCCCGGAAGAGGAAGTTAGGTAATGCTGACACCATGAACTGCTTTGCCTGATGATATAAGTGCTGACCGCCATAATAGAACGCATCCCAAACATCCTTAGCAAAACCTTCATCCGGCAGATCCTCAAATTCCCGGGTAACCACATTATAAGTGCCTACCCAAAAACCCTTTTTGTCGTAAGCCTTCTGAGTAGTCGTGTCGATAACCAATTCCTGATGGATACCATTAACCGGAGCAACAACACGAATGATCTTAAAGAAGCTGTTAATCTCATCCGGGTTGTAACCCATGAACTCGAGCAGAGCCCTCTTCTCAGGGGTTGCTCCCTTCCACTGAATTGTCTCGACGAAGAGTTCCCAATCTTCCTCGAGAAGCTTCTGGAACTGCTCAACATTCTTGAAGTCGGGGAATACATCTTGAATAATAGTATTTACCCGGACTTCCTGATCCTTGAAATCCAAGGTTAAAAGGATATGCTCTTCAGTAACTCCGAACAATCGCAGAATAGTCTCAGCCTCTCCTGCTCCTACTCTCTCATATAAGTCTTTAACAAAGCCGGCGTAGTCAGTGGCAAGCCAGTATTGAAGGCTCTCGATAACTATGCCCGGAATCTCGTCAGGTGAATAGTCCCAAGCATTAGGCGGACCAAACATATGAGCATACGGCTCTCTTAAAAGCGCTATAAGCTCTTCTCTCGGCCGATTTAATTCAGCAAGGGCTTTAGTAATAGCCTCAGGATCAGGCAATATATAATACTCAGGATCGCCACCAACAACCGGAACTACCTTAACGACACTGCCCTCAGGCACATCAAAGCCTAGCCACTGAGCCTGCTCCCAAGTTAGATACTGCTCATAAGGAACTGTAACCCTTTCTTCAGGTGATAATGCAAGATTCGCCAACTGAGTTGCAGTTACAAAGTTCGATCCTTCAATACCATAAACCTGACCGATCTCTGTTAATTTAGCGAGGTCAATAACTGGCGCTGTTGGCCTTTCTACCAGTGGAGGCTCTGCCTGCCATTGAGTAGCAGCCTGAACCCATTGCTCGTAATAAGGCTTTAGCCTTTCTTCTGTAGGTTGCACCGGGAACTGGCCTGTCTGAGCGAACTCTGTCCACCAATCACCCCAAGCAACGTCGAGCTCATAGAGTTCCTTCGACGTTATCAACGGACTAATCGGCCGAACCGGGGCTACTGGCTCTTCAAGAGCCCCTTCTATTGGTTCTATTACCGGCTCCGGCTCTTCGAGTTTAGGCTTTGGGGGCTGATTGCTCTGCTCAATCCACGTCTTAGTGCCGTCCTTATTGAGTCGCCAATACCCCATTTTAATTGTAGTATCTGTTGCCATCTATTACTCTGCCCTTTGTAATCGTCTACCAGCCAGCACAGGCCTACGCCCTTTGGCTGACTGCCTCATCTTCTGTATACCCGGGCTAAAACCCTGCCCGGCTACTTGTCTACCAGCCGGGGGCTTCATAGCTTCCTCCACCTGACGATCAAATTCCTGATGGGTCAAAGTCATTATTACCTCCTTGACATCTTAATCATTATCTGGTAGAATTACACTATGAGTTCACCCAAACATCCTTGCGTAGAGTGCGGAAAGCCTTGTGATTATAAAGCTTTAAGGTGTAGAGCTTGTAGTGATTTACATAGGCGAACAGATAGCGTTTGGAGTCATTTCTATCCACACCATTGTATTGATTGTGCAAAACCTATATCAAGAGGCAAACACCTCCGTTGTCATTCTTGTGCCGCTAAACATAGATGGCTTACTGGAATACCACAATTAAGTGGGACTAATCATCCTATGTGGAAGGGTGGTAGAGTAAAAACGGCTAACGGATACATTACGGTATATAAGCCAGACCACCCAAGAGCTACTGGTGGTAATAGAAAATATGTGCTTGAGCATATCCTTATATGGGAAGAAGCACACGGCAAACCGCTTCCACAGGGTTGGATTATTCATCACATAAACGGTATCCCTGATGATAACAGAATTGAGAATTTAATAGCTTTGCCAAGAAAGAAACACTATCTAGTGCTTCAAGCTAAAGCAAAGCGTATCCAAGAACTTGAGGCTCTACTAAAGAACCAAAAACAACTACTTTAGCTTATATACTATGCCATTAGCTTTCCTCTCTACTTTTGCGAACTACAGTCTCTCTGCGTTCACTAAGTCTCTCGGATTCCTCTGGGGATCTCATTTCCTCTTCCTGGGATATCTTTCCACCACCACCTGTTTTATCAAATAAGTTGACTAAAGGCTTAACCGATTGACCAGCACCTAGACCGCCCTTTGCCGGTTCCAATCCCATCGAACCGCCCATAGCCCTATTCCGAAGCACCATTACAAGTTGTTGTAGTGTCATCTTGGCAAGAAAATCCTTACCATCATCTATCTGCTGATGCCCGACCAGATAGAGGGTTTGGGCTATATCGCCAGCCTCGCCCCTTTCAGCTCTGGCTTTCATTATCTCACCTGTCGGATTATCGAGCTTCATAATATCCTGAAATACAGTGTGTGTTGAGTAACCTAGTGCCTTCGCCTGCTGACCAATAGCCATATTAGCGATATTTTGTTCAGGTGAAATGGAATGGAACTCATACTTAGTAGCAAACTTCTTATCAATCTCACTGGCAGCATATTCCCTCTCGGAGCCCTCTTCGCCAATCTCAACATGATATCCAGCCTGGACATATTGTTTCTTAATCATCTGAGACATAGCCCGGTAGAAGAGTGCCATTGCATTGAGTCGGGGTATGAAGATGGCATCTTTTGAAGCAGTCAATTTTGAGATAGCAACAGCGCTCAGGGGGAATGAAAGAGCGCCGTAGTCTATATTCGGCAAGCCACCGCGCTGTAGGGCACCAACCAGCATATTATAAAATAGCCGAGTAGCATTTCTTACATCGGTGATAGGGACCAGAGTGAGTTTTTCATTTGCCCCGAGTTCAGTGATTTTACGAAGCCCATAAGGACTCTTGAGTGGGTCACCTTCATTCGGGTCCTCTAAATTGGCCACTAAAGAACCCTCAAAGCTCATTGCTGTAAGAGTCTGTAGAATTGAGGCAGCTCTGTGGAGTTCTGGAATCAATCCTCTATTAGCAGCGAAGATGCTCTCACCCTGATACTTAAGGCCACCAATGTCCATCAGGCTTTGAAGGCCAGCACCGGACTTCTGGAAGATAAAGGGCGGATATCCTAAGCCGTGTTCCCTCTGCCTTTCTGGATATTTGGTTGAATCATTAGTCTGAGAAGCGCCCTTATAGAGTTGTGCCCCTATATAAATCTCGTTGACCTTATCATCCCAAAAGTCGACAACCCGAGCATTGGCAGACCGGATAACGATTCCATAATCCCTCTCAATCTGGACTCTGGACCGGGTAATTTCCGGAGCACCCCAAATAATACCCTGTGAATCAGTTTCATACATAAAATACCGAGTATCTACTGGGGAGATATCAGGCAGGAACTTATCGCCATCCTCCCTCATCAGCACCCTGCTACATATCGCTCCCCGAACTAATATCTGCTCAATGAGGAATCCATAGAGTGAAGTGAAGAAGGCATTAGCCACCATCAAGTCATTGACATAATAGATATCCTCAAAGAAATTCTCAATAGTGGTAGTATCTTTATCGTTAAGCCCTTTACCAAAGACTATACGTTGCATATTAGCGCCGTTCATAATAGCACCGGAGCGGTCGAGGAATACCCTGGCCTCGTTCATAGTGACATTGATAACATCAGGCGTCGGCTGTCCGTCAAGGTTTTTCATCTGGTAAGGATCAAGGATAGCCAGCTTCTTGTCATCGTCCATGCGCTTGAACAGGCCACTACCATCCATTTCCTGTCTCTTAGCCAGGAACATATTATAGTTGGTGGTATTTCCAAAGGATGAATAAGGACTTTTTGGTAAGGCCATTATACTACTCCTCGTTAATATCTCGTCTGCCTGTGGCCACCACCGCCTCGCTTCTTATGAAAGGTCATCATAATAGCATCAGCTACATCGGGAGATTTACTACCCCTTGCTTTGGAATCCTCTTTGCGTTCTATCTGAAGCTGACCTTTTGTATTAAATGTTTTACGGATATCTGTTAGCTGGGCCTTAGCCTTATCGCTATTAGGTAGATCCAACACTCCATCTTCCAGCTTCTTATTGAAATCCCAATATCCCTCAGCCCTGCGGTTAAGGAAGCGCTCTGTATCGAGTGCCGGCTTACCCGAGTCAAACTCGAGTATCGAATACTCTTCGCCTATCTCTTTCTTGAGCATATCATAAATACCAGCGCCATAGCCAACGACGTCGATATAAGTCCTGACTGGCTTATGTTCCTTGATAAGCCTGACTGTCCGACCGATGGTGTAGCTGGTATCCTGATAACCCCATGTGATAGTGTCAAGGATCTTATCGCCCTGTCTAACGGCAAAGCAGCTCTCATCATCACCATATCTCGCGACGTCGAGGGCAGCAACCTTAAGGGACTTCTCATATTCCTTTCGCTCGAGATCTCTCGACATGGCGAACTCTATATCCGCAAGACTACAGAGGTTATTGACGCCAGCTTCCGGGAAGTCTCCCTTAACGAATACGACATACAAGTAGGAACCCGGCCCCCAATTCTTATAGCGCTCAGCCACTTTAGCCGGCGACATGAGCTGAGGGTAGGGTAACTCCTGTCCATTCCACTTCTTCTGCCATTCGCCGGAAGCGATATCCTCTTCTTTAATATCGAAGTGCGTAAAGTTAGGCGTATCAAAAGCTGTTATATGATACTTCTTATAAAGGTCAGAGGTAAACGTATCCCGGAACGAACCGATTGACTGAGTAGGATTTGACAGCAGGAGCTCATGGGTATTACCGGTAGAGAGGGGGTTCTCTATTGCGCCGAGGATATCGTCCGTCAGGCCGGCAGCGTCGTCGCCAACCACCAGCACATTGACATTATGGTAACCAAGCATACGTTCCGGCTCATCCGTAGCAAAACCTACAGCGAACCAATCCTCAGCTATCTCTAAGCCCCTTCGGGTAAGATTCCCCTCGAGTGGCATCCTCGAGTTATTATAAGCAACCCGGATCTCGCGCCAAAGGATATCCTCGACCTGTCTATTAGTCGGCGCCGTAGTGATAACAGTAGCCGGCTTAAAATTATAAAGGAAGCAGAGGACAATCCCGGCAGCAATCTTAGTCTTGCCTGAAGACTCATTACTCCGGACAGTTACCCGGGGATGTCTAAATACAGCCTGAGCAATGGCAATCTGCATCTTCCAGAGGCGCCAGCCAAGCATAGTCTCAATCCACCAATCGGGAAACTCCCTTGCCTTATCCCGGATATTCTGATCTATTTCGAGTGTTCTTTCTAAATCACTAACCATAATTCTTTAAGGTGCATACGCCTGGTCCCACTCTGGATGATAGTTGGAGTCCTCGGGAGCTGGCGGAGACTTCTCACTTTTATCTTTCAGAAACTTAAAGCCCACGTGCCAGGAGAACTTAGATATAACACGCTGCGAGTCCTCGCCACACTGAGGGCAAGGAGCCGACAACGAGAACTCGCTCATTGGCCGGCGCTGCTCGAAGCGCACTGGACGCTTATGCTTCTCACATACATATTCATATAAAGGGATATTGCACCACCTTAAAATACCTTGAAGCCAATGAATAGCTCAACGCCGTGCGCACCTGAGCCCCAGGTGTGCTCAAAAGTTCCAAAGATGTAGCCAATCTTTAATGTAAACTTCATTTTATCTCTCCAATTTTTATTATAACCGGCCTCTTTCTCGAACTTGAAGAAACCAAGTCGGAATCAAAGAAGCCTGCATAGTTAAACCCCAAACAATTCAGTGAGTTGCTTTGGGGGCTTCTTAGGGGAGCGCCCTTTCCACGCCAAAAATCCGCCAATACGCACAGCCCCATACATAAGAGTCCGCTTCCACTTTGGCACACCAAGGTCCGCCATGCCGTCGAGGAAGACGATATCCGCTTCCTTCCGGGTAAACCTGAACCCGGGAACCACGTCCTGATAGATAGCGTCGTGGATTACAGCAGCCTTGTTCCACCTGCCGAGCTTCGGAATAATAATTCTAAAAACTTTCGGGATAGATGCGAAGTCCGTCTCGAACCCTCGCCTGACGTGTATCTCGATATATTCGCGCTCCCATAGATAGGTGAAATCATTATACAACCGGAACCGCTTGCCCGAGGGTAATACCTCAACGACCAGCGGCGTCAGGAAGCTATTGCGCTCTCTCTTCATCCCCTGTCTCTCCATTTTTACCACCAGCTTTTACTCAAGAGGACGAGTAAAATACAGACTACTTTTATTCCCCTCGGGGTGGCTCCAGTGAACTCGCCAGAACTGAACTCGGGCTGAACCCTTCAGGGTGAACCTTCAGGATGAACCCCAACTGTTTAACTGCACATTTAGATAACCTCAGAATTGAAAAATTATCCGTGACACCCTATTTAAG